>Ga0209755_10004176_pt1 | contig 17311 bp, 16 predicted proteins | sample TergutCo191P1_FD_187301 | JGI IMG/M metagenome (GOLD analysis project Ga0209755, IMG submission 187301) | Cornitermes sp. P1 segment gut microbial communities from Petit-Saut dam, French Guiana - Co191P1 (SPAdes) (version 2) | ecosystem: Host-associated > Arthropoda: Insects > Digestive system...
ACTTGAGTCTCTTTGTTTGCACTTTGTTATCTAAATTAAAGGTTTTTGGTTTATTAAATTGTGCACAATTCTTTGAAACCGTTTTAAATTTATTTACTTACCATTTTATTTTGTCAAAATTCTGCTTAAAGCATAATTTTTGTTAACTTTTTCATTGTAGGTAACTGTGGGAGATCAAGATGGAGTGTTACAGGTATTTTCTGTGAAGAAAGGAGATATACAGATAGGTTTCAAAACATTACCAGGTGGTGGTATATCTTGTTTGGAACTTGGTGGTGCATTGGGTAGGTATGTTCTTCCCTGTGGTCCCCACTTTAGCTAGTGTTGGATAATAGCTTGTGTTAGTATTAGTATTTGTATTTAGTATTTATTTGCATCCGTAGAGTAACATTACATGACAAAGGACAAGTCACAACAATATACATACCATGCCAACAAACAAATAAAATACACAGATCAAACATGAACATTCCACAGTAAAGACCACCATATGACTAAAACAATATATAAAATTATGAGCATATGGGTAATTATAGTTATTTACCCCATTTCCCAACACACATCTACTACAATGCTGCCTGTAAATATTCTTTCAAAACATAAAAAGCATTTAGCAAAATTATTGATTTCAGCTCTTTTTAAAAATTATTAAATGTGTGTAATCTTTTTAATTTTTCAGGCAACTTATTATATAATTTTATGCCTATATTTAAAACACTGTTTTGATATAAAGATGAGGTACAACTAGAGACATGGAGGTCATGACTGCTTCTGGTATCATATTTTATATATGATAATTGTGTTTAATGTTCATATGATACTTTTAAATAAAACATAATACTTTTAAAGCATAAATTGAAGCCATTGTTGAAATCTTATGTGCCCTAAAACTCTGCCTGCAGGATGACTGTCCTTTAATCCCCAAAATTAAACATATAACCTTTTTTTGAAGACAAAAACCTTTTTACTGTAACTGTCTGTTAACCCAAATATAATACCGTACTTCATACGAGACTGAAGATATCCATGGTACAGAATTCTGAGTGGTGACTTATTACCTCTTGTAAAGATTTTATCATAAAATATGCCTTATTCAAGATCTTATGTAATATAGCAGTATGGGCATGCTGTTTTAGGTTTGAAGTGACAGCAATACCCAAGTACTTTATATTTGGGCTATATGCTATAACTATATTGTTGTACATTTCTGCTGACTGGAATGAAATAACATAGCACATATTTTAGCAGTATTTAAGACAAGTTCATTGTCAAAAAGCCATGCTTGTAGCTGTTTCATTACTAATGCAGTTTTAAGTTCAAGTACCTTTATGTCTTTATCAACCACAAGTATATTGGTGTCATCTGCATAATGAACCAACATGACATCTTGCACATATCCTGGTAGATCATGTATGTATAACAGAAATAGTATTGGTTCTATTATTGTTACCAATTTTTGTGATTTCAACAAATTGAATATGATTTGCTGAATAAGATTTAATCCAAGATTTCAGTACTCCCCTTACTCCATAAATTTAGAATTTATCTAATAAAATTTGATGGTTTAGGACATCATAATCCTTTGAAAGGTCCAGAAATATTCCTACAGCATTCAAGTGATTATCCAACACCTCTAATGTACTTTCTGTAACAGACTGATCAGCAGCCATTGATCTACCTATTCTGAATGCATGTTGTGCATCAGTAAGAATATTACATTTTTCTACAAAGGAATTAAGCCTGTTAAACATAAGTTTCTCCAATATTTAAAGAAAAACAGATAATATTTATATGAGTCTATAGTTTTTCATATCTGATTCATTTCCCTTTTAAAAATAGGTTGTATATTAGCAATTTTTAATGTATCAGGAAAATAAGTTAGAAAGATAAATTGAATATATGGACCAGGGAATAGTAATAAACTGAACACAACAATTTGCTATAACTTGTGGAAATTCATCAAACTTAGCTGACAGAGAACCCTTGAGTCTATTTATCACACATTTAACCCTGTTTTCTATGATTCTAGATGAGGGTTTTCTTAACCTCTTGTTTGATGTCACTTCATCATTTGAATCATGATTATCACTGCATTCTTTATAATTGCTTTTATTATTAGATTTCTGCTTCTTTTGTGCTGCCAACCAGTCAATAGGTATAGAGGCAGATGGAGTCACTGTAAAGATTTGGTTGACTGTGGCCTGGAGTTGCCTAGCAGCAAGTTCTTTTCCTCTGTTGTTTAAGTGAAACCCATGTTTAGTATAATGGTTTCTACTGTAATTCACTTCCACTGTCAATGCACACTCAATAACTTTCATGTATTTTCTCAGTTTTCTGTTAAAAACCTTTCATTCCCTATTCACACAAGAGTTAGTGTTTAGATCATATCTGTCAGGTAGTTCCAATACTAGTATATTAGTTTTACTGTGCATCTATACAAAGGTCCGAATTTGTGACAAGCCATTGTCTAATTTAACCAACATCACTTGTACCTCCACAGACAACCATCATTTTTTGTAAGGTCCTTTATAGCCTCTATTCTTGGTTTTAAAATTGATGACAATACAAAACTAGTTTTCTCTACACCTTGTACACCAAAATTCTTGTCCAGGTTATGTTGTAGTTCTGCAGCCATGCCTCTGTTCTCAAGTCTGTTTTTGTTTTCATTGGTTATGTTCCTTTGCCATAGCATGGTAAGTTAAAAGTATCCACTTCATGATTCATTAAATTGTTAAGAGGTTCAAAACAGTTACATATAACTGGGATCAGTTGAGCTTCACATGAAGTTAATTAAAGAGATTCTTTCTTCCTACTTTTACCAACCTCAGTCCAACCTACATCATTTCTTACCTCATGGTGATAACCATCATAGTTCATCCACCTTAACGCTAAACACAGACAGTGATTCTGGTCAGGCTGTAATTTATATCTTGTCACTTTTTACAACTGGGAATTGTCATCCTATTTTGTGCAGATGTGCAGATCTCTCTATGTGTATATGCATTTTCTTTTCATTTTTGACACAGGAATGTCAGAAGCTGGTAAAAGAGGAAGTAACTAGCTCCCTGTTAGTAGGATCCAAAGATTCCACACCACAAATAACAAAGCCTGACATGGAACACAGCCAACACTAATGCCATCTGTCTGACAACCTCATATTTTTTTCCCCCAAGATGCAGCTTAATGTTATTCTAGCTTCTTCTTCCCAGGCTTTCAGGTGGCCTCTAAAAGATGTTGTATTTGTTTCTTGTCTTCCCCATGTGAGGTGCAGCCTCCTAGATTTCAGTGTCATAGTAATATATTGTGTAAGCTCTTTATTATATAATTCCTATGTAGCCTAACTTTCGACTGAAGGCAGCTGCAGCATAGATTGTCACTTCCATGTCCCTGTGCCTTCATGTCACAGTGCTGAGCACAGAAACAACTGGATCTGAACCATATTTATGACAAATTATGAAAAACTGTGTAATTATGGTATTCTTTACAGGAACTGTAAAGGACAAAATATTTGTTTCTTCTGAAAATGAGGTACGAGGATACACAAAGAAGGGAAAGTTATTTTTGGGATTTGACACAAACCTTACAGAACATATTAAATCAATGTAAGTAAAACTTGCATACTATGCTTAATATTTATGAATTTATTTTAATTTTTATAGCATAATGTCTTCACCAAGCTGGTTGATATCATGGTGACAGTTGTAACTGTTTAGTGTCATGTTCAGGAAGTACCTCATTCAAATCGTGGCCTAATTACTGCTTCTTCAAATTGAAATTTATTGTGAATTGTCTCAGTTTCTCAATTATATTATGGGAAAACACCTATTCATGTTTAAAGATCACTGTTGAGTGTTTAGTGTGCAAGCTTAGGCATTGCATTTACAAAGGCAATAATTTTGGTGTAAAATGTATGTTATATTCTTCTCTCTTTTGTTTGAAACATTTTTCACTCCCTTCAACGATTAATGAGTTTTGCTCAAAAAGTTCACAAATACCTTGTAGGTCATCACATACAGTAGTCATTAAAATTGTCTGCTCAAAATAAAAACAGAAATACTGTGACAGTTTGTTGTATAATTTTGCAGTAACTGAAATCTTAAAAGTCACATCAGTGAGTTTTTATGTTAATAGTGGTGGATGAAAAGAGTGATTTCAATAGGTGTACTGCAGGGATGCATATATGCCTAAAAAGTGATACCTATTTAAAAATATGTGTACTTTAGACACATTTTCACTCTTAACCCGTAACCGCCGAACGACATATACATATATGTCGCGCAGTGAGCCCTTTAAATAGCTGAGAGGCCACTAATGTGGTCGGGGAGGGGCGTTAATTCTGGCAAAAAAGATTTAATTCTGGTGGCTAAGGGTTAATATTATGATGTTTTGTGTTGTGATGTCATATTCTTTTGGCCAACAAGTACTAAAGTTTCAGGGGAATCTTCTGCCTCCCTCTTCATTGTAGAAGAGGGTCTACTCTTAAGATGGATGCATCAGATTCCTTTGATTATTGGTACCCACCAGACTACACGATGTTACATCCCAGCAGACTATAATTACAATACCCACTGTAAAGTGAACCTCAAATTGTACTTTTTGCTCTTGTTGTATGGATGGCATGAAGCATGCATGTCAGCCTTATCTGTTTCTGTTGATAAGCATGTGGGTATCTTGCATAAGCAGCATCTGTATAGCAGTCTGCAAGATTATATTTATACTTGCTTTATGTATTTCATCCATGTTATGTTTTGTGCTGTCAAATTTGTGCCATCTGTTGTAGGAATTGTATATTTTATGTCCTCAGGGTTTTTGTCTGTAATTGTTTTGTACAGTGGTATGTAGTTCAGTTTATATGTCAGCCATGAGTTCTGCCTGAAGATGTTGACAAAAATGCTCCTGAGTTACATGTTGGTGAAACAGCCTGTAAGTGGGGTAGTGATATCAAATGCTCCACACTACAGCATACTTTTTTTGATGTTTTGCTGAACGTGCATCTCAGTATAATCCTAGCAATTAACCAACTTGATGCACAACATCTTGTTTTATAATAAGTTTATTAAATGCCTCTACATGTTTCAAGCACTATGTGCTCATCATCAGGAGGTCAAAATTGTATTGTGTATCATCTGGTATCATCACACCTGTAGGTGGCCATCCTGTGCACAGATTGAGAGAGGACTCTCTTCTCTCAACCTGTGCACGGAACGGCCACCTACAGGTTTGATGATACCAGATGCTGTATAATACAATTTTGACCTCCTGATGATGAGCACATAGTGTTTGAAACATGTAGAGGCATTTAATAAACTTATTATAAAACAAGATGTTGTGCATCAAGTTGGTTAATTACTAGGTTTAAGCAGACTGTACCATAAATTTGTTCTATTTGTGCTACATCAATAGTTCTTTGTATAGAGCAAGCTCTTGATTTTCTGTGAATGTATTCAGCTGTTTTTGGATTAGCTATGCTAAGAAAGTGACGTTCACAGTTTTATTTAAGTAACTTCATTATAGTGTTTTATATTGAATCTTACTCAAAAACATTAAGCTCTAAACCCTTTTAATTATCCAGTTAATTGACATCCTTGTTGCAGGCATGTTAGTGGTAGTAATCTCCTTGTTTGTGGTAAACATGCATATAACCAGTATCATGACTGTAAAGACACAAACTCCTACCTCTCTGGAGACCAAATCAATGATGTCATTTCACTCTGTGCTGAAAAGGTAAGATATCATGATGGCACTGAACTGAATAGCCATACAAGCAGGAAAATACTCTTAGAATCAGGACACCTGGCATGAAAATTTGTAGCATGTGATATATTGTAAGCAGCAGTTTTGTTGAAGATCCAAGCCTTCTGGGATGTTATGCCTTGTGAACTGGTTAATAGATACCAACATTGTGAAGGAATGTATTGCCTCTGTCTTTATAGTCTAGCAGTCAGAACCAGGGTCTGTTACAGATCCAGTTCCAATGACTTGATTAATTAGGTTTCATGTGTTTTAGTTAATATGTTGAATTCCATAATTCAGTATTTTAATTCCTGTTCTTGTTGAATTATAATGTTAAATTCAAGTGTTCATTCATCTTACCGTGACAACTAAAGTTTTACGTGTCTTTCTGTACAGACCAACCGGCTGATTCCAATTCTAGCTTGTGAGGACAGGACTCTTCGAGTTCTGGACCGATCGTTTCTGCTTCACAATATTGAGGTTGATGCTGTTCCCACTGTGCTTCATCTCAATGCCATTGAGGGAGGGGAAAGTGGGGATGAGATATTATATGGCACTGCAGATGGAAGAGTTGGACTTGTTCGTATAGGCAGGTTAGTTATTCTGCTAATCCTGGTCCTTTTTACTTCCATGTATCAAGCATAAGATAAATGGTTCCTTGTGTGTCTTTTCCCATAAAGTTACAGTTACATATGTCATTTGTGTCCATGCTCTTTTTCTCCTTTCCACATGTATTCATACAACATATTCTTGAATCTACCACAGGTCTAATCTTTGTTGGAATTTCTTTCTCATTGTATTGAATTTGTTCATTTATTTTTTCATTTCACACAGCCCAACTGCTTTGATTTGTTTGTTTCTGATTTCTGTTGTAAGTTATGAATTTCCTTTGCTTCTTACTTCTTCATTCCTGGTTCTGTTTATTGCAGGCTTTCCCAAGTACAGTTTTTAAGAAGCTCAGTTTGTTGTCTGGAATCTGCTAATTTCCTTCCATGAGGATTTCTACATATGTCCAAATACAGAAATAGGTGCACAACATGCCAGTACTCCCTTTTTTGGACATGCAATATCCAAAACACAATTTTGTTTAAATATTTAAGATTTGTTGTTGTTACTGTATGAAGACTGTGCTTTCTATTTACTTGATAAATGAGAAGAACAAAATATCCACCTGCCATTTGTACATTTTGTCCATTTTGCCTCTTTGTCATGGTGTGGTGGGGAACACTTCTGTTTCACATTTGGGATGTACCAATTTAAATGAGATGATACACCAGCGTTTATGAATGAAGGTTTTGTGATCATTCTCAGCCCCTTCAGGCAAATATCATAGTAGTACTCCATAACAGGCCACAACCACATCCTTCCATGTCTTCCCAAAATCATAACTTATAAGTGTTTTACCAATTCTTATTTCATGATACTTAATGCAGTGAGTACAGGTGACAAGAATTCCCTTATTTGTCTATTCAGTCAACAGGAATTGATACAGATATCCCATACTCATAGTTCTTATAATCTTAAATAGGGAAATGGTATATATTTATTGATGGAGTTTCGTTGGAATTTGTAATGGGCATTCAGAACACAGTTAAAAAGATAATTCAATATGTAATGTTTTAAAATGGTCTTTTTTCATGGGAAAAAATTTCAGGTTTATAATATCTTCAGTGGATACAGCACTACTAAATAAATCAAGAAATAAATAAGCCAGTTATAGACATATCTTTTCATTGTTAGGACAGAGGTGAATCACAGGTGGATACTGAATGATGGGAAGCATCGTGCTGGTGTTCTCTGCATGGACTGCTATGATATGTCGGGGGATGGAGTATTAGACCTGCTTATAGGGCGACAGGATGGAACTTTGGATATTTTCTCACTGGGAGATGATGCTGGTGAAGAAGGCAAACTATCACAGAGGTTTTCATATGTAAGTGTTTTGAGACAAATCTGACCTATTAATGGAGATAGTTCAGTGATATATCTTACTTATTAATGAAGATATCATATTGACATCCTGCTTCTCAAGATTCCACACTAAGGAATCATTCTGTGTAGTTGGTGTGTTACTTAGTGTTCTTTATTTCTTTTTTCCCCCAGTCTTGTAATGAAAGTATTACCTCTGTCAATGGCGGTGTTGTAGGAAATGCAGGCTACGAAGAAGTGGTGGCTTCAACATACACAGGTAATGGATTCTCTTATGCCCTTCTTTACACACTTTATATTCATGGAGTGAATTAATTAATGTTAAAGGAATATGTTGTTCATAATAAGTCTAAATTTAGAGAATATTACTGCATCAGTTTAAAGTAACTCTTGGAAAGTTATCACCTTACTATACTAAGCAGAAATAGCAATTTTTCACCCTGCATAAGTTTGCGCCATTGTCAGTATCACACTGTATTGTAGCTAAAACTTTAAAGGATGAGTAACACTCAAGTTATGTAACTAAGGATACAGCATGTAATTTGAAGAGACAAAATTGGAATGAGGATTAGAAGTGCATCCTGCAACTCTACCGCAGTATTTGTATGTTGCTTTAACTGCTGACTGTACCATACATGTTGACAAAAGGATTTTATGAGTGTCATAATACATACACTCATAGTTTCCTACCACAAAGGAAAGTACAGAAACTATTATCTTCAGAATTCTTGCCAGGTGACATTCTTGCTGAAACCACTTGCTCTGCAGTAATTTCTCCAGTGATAAAGAATATATATGAAGAGATGTCACTCAGTTATGGAACTCTGTGGTAGTAAACTTACTTGTACAGTATAGCCCTGATTAGCTGACCTGAATGGGACCAATATGTGGTCAGACTGCTGAAAAAGTAAGATAATTCGAAGCAAATTGCAAACTAATGGAAGTGCAGTAAAAGTATGGATTTATTATTAATAATTAATCTATATTGGAATTAATATAATAGAATATAGACATATTATTTGAAGAAGTAAATTTCCATCAAGGAAGCTGAATGGTGTATATTCAGTGTATTAAATGTGCAAATACACATACATGCATGCAGCACAAAATTTTAAATAGCACATTACATGCCTGTGTCAGATAAATCGCAATGTTGGATAACCAATGGTTGGATAATAGAGACTCTACTTGACATAGTATTACCAAATATACACAACTTATGGCTGATTATTAAACATTAAAAATAAATCTAATCCAAGGTTCATATAGTGATTCTTATTTACTGCTTTTTTTCTGCCCTCAGAAGTTAACACAGTTTTGTAGTGAAAGGAACTGTGTGTTAAAATGAAACTATGCTGGCAATTGTACACCTGTTGGCAGGGCCTCCCATTGCAGACACATGACTGTGAGGTGCTTTGTAGGGTAGCTGAGTTGAAGCCCTCCTGAGAGCATAGGGATGGTCTGAATTCATACGTTTGACCCTCCAGATTGGTGGTTGTAACATCTTATAAACCTCCTAGGAACATTATGTTATTTTGTGAAAACATGTACCTGAACCTTGAATGAATAGAGAATCTGTACAAAGTGATGCTACAGCAGTAGCACAAGGGTTAGTAATAGAATTAATTTTGTGAATGTAGGTATCACTTTCTTTGAGTATCAATAAATTCATATTGCGTAGGGTGGATTTTTGGCTTGACATCAGAAGTTGTGGACAAACAAGTACTTATGGATACAGGAACCGGCAGTATGAATATTTCCCAGGATGCTCAGCAGAAGATCATGCGCCTGAGGTATCTTCCACTGCACATTCTTGGCACTCACATTCAGCAGTTCACTGAGACATCTTACAAGCTTTTTTCACTCCGTATCACACTTTTATGTATTCTGTTTAATGTTATCAGTTTTTATTGGCTAATTTTTTATAATTTATTACTGACTTTAATATTAACTTTGCTTTTCTCACTCCTTGTGTTATAGGTATGTACAGTGTCTCATGATAAGAATTTTTCCTTTGGCCTTCCTTGGTGTTATTATTAGACTGTTCATATAACAATAATAATACAATGTTCACATATCTAATACAGGCTGCCAAAGTACAGTATAGCCATGCTCTTTGAAACAGGCCTCTCTAAATCTTGTCATAAATATGATATAGATTTGCTCTTGTATGATGAAACAGAAGTGATAACTTCCCTGTACACCTTATTTTAGAGGCATTTTCTTTTCTACACAAGGGAAGTTTAGAGGCAGCAAAGTGTGCATTTGTTTCATTCTCTCTTGTCAGTGGTACAAAACCAAAATTTCCAACACAAATTTCATATCACCATGGTAACACAGAAAACCTATCTGCAGTCTATTGTAGTGAATAGGCCCGGCCATATGAGAACGTTAAATAACTGTAGGGGAATCAGCTGTGGCACAACACCTTGTAGGTTCTTGATATTTTGGGTGGTAGATTGTTAAAAAAAAAACTTTCGTTATGTACAGAAATTGATGTATAAACAATAAACTGTTGTAGCAAGAAGAAATTAGATGTGAGGTAGATAGTGAATACAATGAAACAATTATTTTTCATTAAAAAAAATTACAAGAGAGAAGTCTCAAAGTTGTAACAACTTTTATATAGAGTGAGTGTATGTCAGTGGATATTATGTACAGAAGAAATAACCAAGTTTATAATTATGAATTTATAAATCCTGCCTGCCTCTGAATGTAGATGGAAGTACTGAAAAGGAGTAGACATCAGTGTGTTCTTCCTAGAAGTTGTTTTTTAATAACAGCTCATAGCTTGTTAAGTGTGAAGCAGCATGCTGTTTAAGCCAGTTTGTATTAGTAGTGAATCACACTCATGAACATAACAAAAGGCCAAAAATCTAACTCATGAATCTGACTTAGCATTCTTGGGGTAGTTTTAATCTTCTGGACATATAAATAGGATTCCATAGCCTTAAGTATGTTACTTAAAGAAGGACTCATTGGGTTAATGAATATAAAATGATTTGCCTCTAATATTTATCTCTCCATCCCTTGTGTGTGTGTGTGTGTGTGTGTGTGTGTGTGTGCGCGCGCGCACACGCACATGCATGCGTGTGACTTTTATTCTGAAGGTAGTGTCACCTCCTGCCCTTCACACTTACTCGGGTCAACATCTGATGGAGTGTACAAGTACTAGAAAATCAAGAATTGGCATGTGTGAATGAAGTCAGTAATAAATATATTTGGATTCTTATATAATTTACATTTCTTTGTACGGGTGGGCAAGAAGTCATCGCACACCCACACAATATGCATTAGTTTAAGTTTACACAGCACAACACACATTACACTGTACAATGGCAGTTTGGCTACAGTATTGAAGATAATGCATATATGGTAGCCATTGCCAGGGAATTGGTATTGTTGGTATGGCTGACAAAAGCAGTTACTGTATCAAGAAGCGGTTGGTGGCCTTTCGCACCATTACTCCACAAATACTCCAAAACATGTCAAAGGGGACATGGAGACACATCCACTTGTGTATCCAGCATCAAGATGCACATATGGATCCACCAGACATGTAACAAAGAAGTATGTCAGTGATTAAAATTAATTGTGATTGATTATGTCTGCACATTGCTTTGTGTACAGTGACTTTTTGCCCACCCTGCATTTTATTTTTTACTCCAATAAGGATTTTATTTTGGTCTGTTTTGTTTTTGACTTCTTCAGGTTTTGTGTTTGGCATGGTTTCACGTAGAACAGGAGTGTGCCCTTTAGACAGCACAGGTACACCACTGTCTGATATTTCTGAAAGGCTTGAAAACTTAAGGTACACCTCACTTTATCTTTCATGTGTGTGTTTGTTTGTGTGTGTGAGAGAGAGAGATTTTTTTACATTGAAAGACTATTGCCTTCTGGGATGTGATACCATGTAGTTTGGCAGATAAGTATTATCAGTGTAGAGGAACGTGCCACCACCATCTTTAGGGAATAAGGGGTTCCTCCAAAATGATGGTGTTTATCTCCCACATAACAGGGTATCATCCCAGAACACAGGAATTTTCATTGTCACTGTCATGAGAACCTAAAATGTCACATTCTTCATATTTATTTTCCCTGGAAAACTGAGCAACTAATAAACCTATGTTGCATTTGTATTCTCCTCATGATGTGAAAAACCCAGCATAGTGTGATCTTCCAGATGTAACTGATCTTGTCTCATAAGAACATGAGAGTGGCAACATGTCGTGGTATTTGTTAATTAATTTATTTTTAATAAACATGTGAGTTAGGAATAACATTTGTCCCATTCAATGACAGTCCCAGAATCAGTGATCTTTGAGCATACATAACTTAAGTAAGGCAAAATATGGGAAAATGGTAAGTAATATGGAGATTGCATGGACTCTTTGTTTTGATGATTTTTTCTTTGGGGGATATATTTGGTGCCATTGTCATTCAAGTCAGTATGAAAATGATTTTTTTTTTAATATTAAAATTTATATATCACAACAGGATGTACAATATAAAGGTTACGAAAAAGGAGCATTTGTGGAATGATGATTGTCACGATAGAACCAAAGTACTTGGAGAAAAACCCATCTGCATGCCACTTCTCCCATCAAAAATCCCACATGGCCTACCGTGGGATCAAACCTGGACTACTACATTGAGAAGCCAGCTGATGATAGCTAGTAACCTGACATGTGAAATGTGTATAGTAGTATGTTATAAGTGATTCCACAAATGTATGTGTATTCATACGCTGTGGTAAGTGGAATATTATAGAATGCTGGAATAGGGTCACATGTTGGAATGGATATCCTGGTACATTATTTAATGATAATTACAGACTAAGTTCTTTACTGGTTATTTATAACAAGTTACATTAATTACAGATTTGAAATTGATGAGATAGAACAAAGAGTGAACAGAGAAAGAGAAAAGTACCAAGCAGCAACCCAGGAAAAAGCAGATGGGTTATCAGCAATTCCATTCATTTCAATTAATGATAAGGTAAGATATAATTTGGCAAGCTAGGCAGCACAGTTGGTACAGTAAGTAGAGTATGTGATGGATGACCAAAGTGTTGAATTTTGATTCCTGGCAGAGGGAAAGATTATTCTCTGCCAGTATGTCCAAACCAGTTCTGAAGCCCACTCCAGCTTCCTGCCCATTGGATGCCAGGGGCATTTTACACAGGAGTAGAGGTTGGGTTAACTAACCACACACCTCAATCTGGTACTGCTGGTTAAGAAAAAAATATAGCTACACTTCCAGTCCATTACTTTTTAATGTTGAGAGGTAATTTAAAAATGATTTAATTATGGCTAAGCAGAGGAAACGTTCAGCAGTGTTGGAGCACTGGATTGACAGGAAACATGGTATTGAAGTGCTTTTATTTTTTGGTACTGGAGACATTTGATTGTGATAGCATTTTCATGATATGTGGTATTATTTTTTTTCAGTATTGTAGAATGTCAAAGATGAGGTGTTCAAATTTTGGGGGATTTTTTTTTTTTTGTGTAATATAGAATTGAATTATTGCTGACAGATGACTCTGTGCAGAGAAGATGCTGCATACTCACTAACCCTGGAAGTGCAGACAGCTATTGACAATGTACTTGTTCAGAGTGACGTTCCTATAGACTTGTTAGATGTTGAGAGGAATTCAGCAGTTGTAAGCTACAGTACATGTGAACCAGGGGTAAGCAGAATGATCAATACACATTCAAAACCAAATAAACCAGTGAGACTGCTTTCAGTGAGATATCTTAGTCATAGATTTGAGTGACATCTACTTCTTTCGTATCATAATGAAGATGGCATAATCAAGAAGTTGAGGAGAAAAACACGAATAATATGGTATGAATTTTAATATTTCCAGTTACGTGGCAACCAATACAATTTTTTAATTCTTACAAAGAGATCAAATATGATGCCTTTTTAGGCATGTTCACAAATCTGCAAAAAGCAACTATTAGCCTTGTCATGTCCATCTGCATGAAACAACTCGGCTCCCACTGGATGGATTTTTGTGAAATTTTATGATTTTTTGAAAATCTGTCAAGAAAATTCTAGTGTCATTAAAACTGGACTAGAATAAAGTGTATTTTACATGATGACCAATATACATTTTTGATCATGCCTTGCTCATTTCTTCTTAGAAAGAGAAATGTTTCAGCCAAAATTTGTAGAGAAAATCAAAACACACATTTTGTGTTCAGTAACTTTTTTTTCGAAAATTGTACCATTTATGAGATAATGTGTAAAAACAGTGTAGAGTGGGCCATGCCGCAGATTACACTATGGTGCATGTGCATTGCCTGCTGGATAACTGAGGCTACAAATACACACACTAAGGTTGTATAATACTCATTGCTTTTCCACTGTAACAATGGTTACAAGAACGGGCCTGTATGTTGCGTTACATATACATTGCCTGTCTTGTTATGGTTTTTGAGCATCATCTATTTCAAAATCTGTACTGCCATTTTTGTTTGATAGCACCATGTTGTAGTTCAGCTGGTTTGCCACCATAGCCATGTTTAGGACAAGATTCAGTCTTATGTAAGCTAGAAGACTTCAACAGTTGTCTTGTATGACTGCTTTATATACAGAGTGGGAACTACCTGCTGGCAACATATCGCTGCCAGATGAATACAACCAGACTTGAACTGAGGCTACGGACAATCGAGGGACAGCACGGAACTCTGCGCACTTATGTAACACCACTGATTCAACCCAAGTGCTGTCAAGTGCGACAGTACATGATAAAACCTCTCTCACTGCATATGCGTTGTCATTCATTTGATCCACAGCGGTAAGTTGCAGTCCAACTGCAGTTTTGTGTTCCAAATACTTTAACACTCTACCATGCTTAAACTAGTAGAATGTAGTGATTTTAAGTGCTCCATTCCACATATATCAAAACTGAAATTAACAGTAGATATGGTACAGTTGGCTCTATAATGAAGAAATTATTAATAATGCAGAAATACATATTCCTTACAATGAGAAACTGAATACTTCCCAATTACAAATCTACAAAGAGTACTTATTCTTGTTACACTATGCCTCGTTTGTTGGATGTATATCGGCATTAAAACAGACATGAAAGTCAGCATCTGATGTAAGCTATTTGTCTATTGTCTACTAAGAGGGATTGAGAAATACCATAAAAAGGCATGACTGCAATATCCAGGCTCCAGCCTATATGTAGAAACAGATACTTTCAAAATGTGACATGTCCCCACTGTGTGGTATCTTAAAGGAAGGATTCCATGTATGAAGATACAAAGTGTTATGTGGTGAATAAAGAAGTGTTTTAAGGTTATTAATATGGTATTCATCATAATGGTAGGTAAATTACAATGACCAACCAGGTTATCAGTAACAATATTCATCTGATTAGTGTGTTACAAAAATTAAAATGTTGGCCAGATTATTCAGCATCATGACTGAGGCATTTCAGTTTTCTTAACTGTTATTTCCAGCAGCATAACAGAAGCATGAATGTTGTAATGTTATACTTGTTGAATAAGAACACAGCTAATGAATTTGGCTACAACACAAATTTTATTGAACTTATGACTGCGTACTGCCTGTAGTGACACTCATTATCTGTTGTACAGGCCATATAATATACTTACACTGAAGGGAGCATTCAGCCTTGGCGAGATACATACATGGGTCTCTTTCTGCCTCCCTGAGATACCTGAGAAGGCACCAATGGGTGATAAGGTCACATTTACTTTTGTTTCCACTTTCCTTGAAACCATGTTGCATTGCTCCTACTGGTAAGTACTGCAATTTCAGCACTTGTTGCTCTATAAATGCAGCTTAAAATTTCATTGAATGAAATTTTTATTTGGTAAAAGATGTACGGTTTTTTTAAGCGCTACATCATTTTCAGCAATAATCCTCAACCCTTGAAGATGAAGGGACTACATTCCTTCAGAAAGTTTGGAGAGACTAACCTAGCAACACAGTGTCACATCACATAAGATATAATTCCAAACTACACTGTGGCATACAATGAGTCTGGAGCTTAACATGCACTGTCACCAGACTGTTAACTTGCTCTTGACAAGTGGACAAGCATGTTACTAGAACACTGTCTTCAACCTTAACAGTTTTAAAAACATAACTTTCAAGACATAGTTACATGTGGGATAACTGTACAGTATTAAAACTGATCTTGGAGAAGTTTGTGAAGATGTGAACTGAACTGGCTGAGAACATCAGATGGTGAATTTTTCTAAAAGTGGAGATAAACCTTTGTGTTCTATAACAACAAGAAATTTAATGATGAAGTGAACAGCTGCCAATTTGTCACAAAAGCCTCTGATCACAGACTTAGTTTAAGAATCACTCCTCAAACTACCATATTTTCTGACCCTACATGTGAGATGACTCCTGTTCAAAATCTTAAGTTTTCAGGAAAATACCTACACAGGACATGTATAATGTTGTGTGCAATTAAAAAGTGACCCCACCATGTTTCAGTTCATGAATTAGGAAAATATTTCATCTTATATTTGGGTAAATACAGTAACATTTATAGATAAATCAAGCAAGGTCCATTTTAGGAAAGAAGGTTCATTTACTAAAGTCTCATGAATGTCTGTATAATCTAATGCATATAACACAAGAAACAGGTACATGCATTTGCAGTTTATCAAAGAACTGGAGGACAAACGTGGGCTGATGGTGTATTGTGATTTAATTAGCTTTTGGTCCACGAAATATCTCTACTGTTTCATTATTATCATAAATTACTGGTTTTAAATTTTACATTATTTAGTACTTGAGCACTCACATAGTTCATAAACCACCAAATAATGCTGGTTATAAATTTGTGATTTGTTTCTAGGAAGGGAGAAGCAGAATTCAAGTCAGATAATATTTCTACCATCTCAATTCTAAAAGATGTTTTAACTAAAGAAGCCACAAAGAAGAAAATAAAGCTTGAAATTTCTTGCAGTAAGTATTAAATTTCCGGTATTATTTTAATCAGCAGGTCATGCTGCTAGATTTAGGAAGGAAAGAAACTGCATGCATTATGCTTTTCTTACGGAAGATTGCAAGTGCTTGGTTGTAATACATACATCACATACTGCAATGTTGTATAATTTTTAAATTCTCTGTTTGTGAAGTAAATAAACAATGTGAGTTATCAATACTTGCTGAGTTATGATGGATGCATAGGAAATATGGGAAATTTACAAATGTTTAAGTGTAAAAAACCCTTACCAGTTTTCAAACTACTGTGATTATGACTATGATGAACCTCATGATATAATATGGACCAAAGTGGATTGTATTAAATGAAGTTTTAAAAATATTAACAGTCCCACTTCTTAGGATCCAGTAGGAAGTTTTCAGTGTCAGAGTTTACATATGTGAATATAATGACATGGAAATATAATATGGAATATTAATTTCACTAACAGATGTGAGTGATGTGAGTGTAGTACACACTTTACAACTTCTACATCCAAAACTGGAAGCCCAGCTAGCACTCTCAAAACAAGTGGCACTTTTGGAGGCACTTCGAGAACTAGAAACTCATGATGCAGAATCACTGGAATGTCTTTTGCCTGAATACAGGGACATTCTGAAAAATGAAAAGGAGCTGTTGGCCCAGTACAGGAGACAGCATGCA
>Ga0209755_10004177_pt1 | contig 17310 bp, 13 predicted proteins | sample TergutCo191P1_FD_187301 | JGI IMG/M metagenome (GOLD analysis project Ga0209755, IMG submission 187301) | Cornitermes sp. P1 segment gut microbial communities from Petit-Saut dam, French Guiana - Co191P1 (SPAdes) (version 2) | ecosystem: Host-associated > Arthropoda: Insects > Digestive system...
CTTTTGGCAAGAGGGTTTCAAGTCTTGCAATATTTTATCTCTAGAATCAGGGCACAAAAGCAATAGGAACTGTCATGTCCAGAAGATAACTGCTGAGGAGGCAAAGTGCTGCAGCAAAGTAATCTGTGATGACAAGTACATTTTCAGCACTGCTGACCATAATCAAATAACTGAGGTGCAATCATTCAGAGCAAATCACCCCAAGTATACAACAGCTGCAACAGTGCATCACGATACTGGTATTAACAAACCTTACCCACTAATTTCACTGTGTTCTTATAAAAAAAAAAAAAAAAAAAAAAAGAACACTCCAAATGCTAAAGACACTTCACTTTCATCTGTCTGATATTGCATCTTCAAGCAATGACAATTCAATGAACAAGATTCAGAAGGACTTTCTTGTGATGTAGCAACAAAGCCTGAAACAACTGCCAACAGATCTGTGGAAGAAGACCCATTCACATACAGAATCCCTTCTACAAAAAATAAATCAAATTCTAAGGCCATTTCCAGGGAAAAGAGTAAAGTGTGTATGACCAGAAACAACAGACACTACAGTGTTCTGCACAGAGCACGATGTGGGTTGCTGTTTGGCAGAATATGAATTTAGGTTATGAAATGATCAATATCATCAGCAATAAACATGGTGGGCTTGCAAACGAGATTTTATTACAAACAAATGATACATATTAACTTTAATTAAATATTCAGACTCACGAAAGATGAAAATTTTTGGCATGCAGATCATGTAACTTGGAAAATCATACTTTAAAGAATTCACTCAGTATACTGAACATTACTTTAGGGGAGAATATTGCAGGAAAGAAGCCATGCTGGGGAATGCAACAGAAATGAAACAATTAAACCAAAATGCAAGATGATGAAGATGTGGACTCGAATAGCACACTGTCTGAGACGGGACTATGATATCTGCAATTATGTGTGGGCACCACAAAAAAGAACTTCATGAGTTAAACATTATTAAACACCATCCTGTGGTCTGCCAATACTTGTACATTTCAAGTATGTGTACCACCTCAAAAAATGTTCAATGTAAATTAGATGTTTTCACTACTAAGTTGCTGAAGATACAAGTCTTTGGGGATGTTATGCCATGCTGATTGGCAAGCAGTTACCAATTTTCTGCATGGACTACAATTCTTCAACATGTCAGTGACTTGTGACCAGTGAACACAGTGCAACATCTAAGGAGACTTGTACCTTCAAGTTTCAATGCACTTACCACCTGTCACATTCAACAAATAACTTACTTCATTGTTAAAGTAAGCTTATGTCCTGCATACACAGATGCACATTTGATATTAAGCCTCCTTCTGAAATGATATGCACACAAAAGGAAAGCCAACACCATCTCAATAGGCAATCACACGCAGATAAATAACATACAAGCTGGTGCTAGGGCATAAGCTGATTGTATCACTAGACTGAATGGATGGCTTCACTATCCCGAGTCACCTTGTACTTCTGACAATGAAAATACACATATCACTGTTGATACCAAACAAGCAGGGTAATGGCATATTACATAAATAACAAGATCATTAAACACACCTTTCCACCCACACAGTTGTGCAAATTATCACATTAATCCAAACCTGTGTACATGTTACATTAACCCTGGGTGCAATAGCTGATTTTAATGGCTAAAAACAGAACTAGTATTGACTTGCCGTCCCTTGGGTAACAAACATACGTTTGAAGATATAACATTACTAATTTCTACAGGAGTTGTACACAATCAGACAATTACAACTGTTAAGAAAGTCTCTCAGTAACATAAGTCACCATTTTTTGTTTTCATTTTCAACAGAAATAGTGCCGTTACATGCCATAACATGAGTTTACATTGCTGCTTTTAGCTTGCCCCAGTGAATGTCTTGGATTGTGTAATACTGAAATTAAATTGATGATGCAATGTCAACACTCATTTTGACAACATAAATATGTAACAGAGCAATGATAACTTTCCCACTGCAAGGAGGAAGTTTCTAGTAAGTATGGCTGGCAAACCAAGACTGTTATCATATTTAAATGCACACTGTATATTATATGCTATGACTGTTTACTGGATTAATATATTTTCAAATTAAACTCCAATAAATGAGATATGCTAGTTGAAGGCACATTTATAAAAATAAGATTTACCTTCCTTCCAATCAGCAAGCTGCCTTCAAATAATATGAACTGTAAGGAAGGAATTGATGTGGCGAGTGGATGAAAGAGAAGAAATTTTATACAGGGCAAAAAAAGTAAAATGCTTTGCAGAAGCACAAATTAGATTCAAACTACCCAACTTCTTGAGTCAATTTCAATGTGAGTAAAAGATACAACAATAACACAAAGTGCATAAAAAGTACCAGAAGTTCATAAATATAATACGTGAACCTAAACAAACAGTCTTGACAAGCTGTTCTGCCTACCACCAAGTAAGAAACAAAAACACACATGCCAAAAACAACAATTACACAATGACCATTTTTCAGTGACTGCAATAAAGAGGTTCTGTATTTTTACCAGTCATGTACTTTCAACTTTTCTATGAGAATGATTAAAATATGCTTAATCCCTCTACATACACCATAATTATTGTATTTGTGTGCAACTTTTAAGTTTAAGTATGAGCCTAGTATAAGATGGCTGATTTTTCCACATTCAAAACTGCAGTAAAAACTTCTACTAAATGTCCGAAACTAAAATTTCTGATATACAGCAGAATATAGCATTTGTTCTTGTATCTTATTATAGTCAGTACGTAGCATTCACAATGCAGACAACACAATGTACATAATACACAATAAGAAATCTTCTAGAATGTCAATATTTCAAAGTGCAGTAACACATGACTAGATAACATTTCCTCCTGGGCAAAAAGATGGGGCTGCTGTGCTAGTGAGATTAATTTCCAGACAAGTAGCTATGAACACTGCAAAATATATGAAGAAAATGAAAAGCGTCACAAAATACCATGTTTCATCTAAACAATGTCTGTTTTCATCAATGCGAAAGGCCTCCAAACATAGTGGATAACTGCTAAGAGAGGACTTTGTACTCACCAACAGATGAGGAATGAGGATACTCAGAACTCATTAACGAAACTGTTCTGCCCGAAGACTCATGTTCATTTGGCAGCCTTCCAAGAAGATGCCACAAGCAGAATGTTGTGGAAGTCCTGCCTGGGATGATCAGCACATGAACTTGACAGACTTATTCTTTAGTTGGTTGACATGCTATTCTCTCATGATTATGCATATGCATATACTTGAATTCCTGATGGATGATGATTGCTTCCCCATTGGCCAGCCAAATATAACAAACTGAGTGGATGGTTGTAAGTCATACAGACGACAGGATGATATAGAAACGAAATGAGAGCAGTGCAACTGAAAAGAAATTCTGAGGTTGTGATGAACCCTGAAGAGGATGCCAAGAACTTTGCAGCAGATCCAAACCATGTTTCTGTTTGTTTTAAGTCTTCATAGAATCTTGGCTCGATGCACGCATTTATAAACCATTCATTTCTTCTGTGTAGCTTGTATAGTGGGGTGGAGGTAAACAGTATTCCATGAACTGAGATCAGTTTATACATTACTGATTGTAACACCATTTACAAGAACTATTAAAGAATCATTCACATATTTCAATAAAAAATGAAGTCCCTTTTGCAGCACAATTCCAACACACAGCATAGTTTTTATCAAACATTACGTTGTAACTTCCTTTACAACACATATAAAATGTACCATACAAACAGCTGATACATACTATGGAATTTAATATCCACAATTAAATCCTAATCTTGTTGATACCGGCTATTCATCAGATGTTGCTGTAAATATTCTTCAGGCACTGATTATCTCTTCTTAGTATAATGAAATTGCCAGCATCTTCAAACCACAACTGTGAAGGTGTATATGCATCACTTCCCTTCCTGTCTTCTATTACAGTGTTCATCAAGTGCAGATTAACAACAATCACAAATAAGGCCAATCCCCAAATGCATATGTGAGTACAATACTTAGTAGAATGCTGTCTTCAACGAATGTGAAAGATTCTCAAAATACAATTTGGAATGCCAATCAATAATGTACGGTCTTGATGCTGAAGCCAGATGGAATGTGTATCTTGACCAAAGTCCATTTCTCATACACTACTGTGATCCAGTCAAAGCAGAAATGACTGCTTTCTTCATTCTTCATTTCTTCACTGCCACTTCTATAACAAAAATATCTCTTCTCCCAGGATAAAAATGCCAATATTCTTTACACAACTGTTCAATATTCTTGTTTGGTTACACTTTGCTATAAACTGCAGTTCAATGCATACCGATTAGCTCCAAGATTCAAAGAAGTTCAAACTTCTGAATATTATTCTTGATAGTTTCTTTCTTCATAAGTATCTTCAGGAACAGTGTACCACAACATAAACTGAATTAATTATTACACTATTTACAATAACAACATTGTTGTATCTTTTTAACAACCATTGTTCCACAGGCAGCCACAAAAGTCTTCAGCAATATACAACTGAGCAATTATGAATTGTTTCAGGTGTGTTATTTCTTGAAAAATATCTTTAAAAACCACTATTATCAAGGGTTCTTCTGCTTATACTCCATCTCTTCATGGTTCAGTTCTTCTCAGTCATGTATATATCAAAAGGCCGTAACAATACAGAATTCACGATATACACTTCCAAATTCAGTGCCAATATAATTACAAACAAGGAAATTGGCACTAGTATATTTCGTACTGTGTAATACGTATTCTGGTCATAACTAAAAATTGCTTTTCCTTATTTTGCATTTAACACAAAACCAGAATTTCTGGTCCTTCAAGAAATTAATCTACATATATTTCATGGTAAAATGGTCCTTCAAACCCATTCACAGCACGCACTGGGTAATAAAAAATCTGAAACTATTGTTGGGCAACAACCTAAAATTGTTCTGCAAGCAGCACTGTTGAGTAATGGAGATCTTCTCCTGGAAACCAGGTCTAACTAATAACGAACACAACCTTTCATTTCAACATTATAACCTTCTACATCTTCCACCCCACTAACCATTTGAAAAATGGTAAGACTGGATAGATTCCCAAGAAGAAACAATACACATGTGAACAGACACCAGGCAGGCCAAACTAGTTGGCAGCAATGGGTGCATGAGCAGTGTCCTGGCTGGCACACGGACAGAGACGACCGCACAACTGGCTGGTGTGGGGAACAGAATGGGTTTCCATGTAGTTGTTCAGCGAAGTGGGAACCTTGTATTTCACGTCTGTAACCCAGAAAACCTTCCAGCCTGCCCGTAAGTTGCAAGTTGATCCCCCAGCCAGCGGTGCTAGGAGACTTGGATACTAACCTTCGAGGACAAACTTCCTTCCAGCTTTCTGCGTTTCACATCTGTAACAATGAAAGCGCAGCTAAATTTACAAAACTAATTCACATAAACCAAGTTCTTTACATCTTGTTTTACGTTCGTCTTGCACATGATTAATGCTAAATGACACATGTAATAAATCAACATCAAAACTGCAACCTTCACCAGTACCACAGGCAGTGGAGTAGAAAATGATCATCACCCACCATTGAGAGAAGATTTCTAGGCAGGATACGTGGGCAATTCCAAAATCAACCTCTAATTGGCTGGTTAAAAAAATACAAAATAGAGAACAAAACTTTATTATATGGAACAGTTACATACATAACTGCATTACTTCTTCACATAGTTGCCATTCACATTTAGGCACTTGTCGCACCATGACACTAGTTTTTGTAGTCCCTCATCAAAGAACGGTGCCGCCAAGTTATGTAGCCAGTTTTTGACTCCATCCATCTTCATTGGTGTAGAAGTGCTGGGTAGCCAAACTGACATTCATCTTGGTGAAGAGATGGTAATCGCCTGGCACCAGGTCCGGACTGTAAGGAGGGTGGTTGAAAATCTCCAAATTGAAGAGCCTGATTAAAGCATTTGCGCAAGTCGTGGTGTGGGGCTGCACGCTGTCATGCAGGAGAACATCTTTGGTGAGCATCCCATGCCGTTTGTTTTGGATCGACCTCCAAAGCTTATTCAGCGTTTCACAATAAACCTCTGATGTTATTGTGGTCCCTGGTACCATGAATTCTGTTAAAATTCCCTTACGGTCCCAGAATACTGTAGCCATCATTTTTTTTTGATCAACAGTGTTCATTTGAATTTCTTGGGCTTGTTGGGAGAATGCATGTGCATCCACTGTTTAGACTGCTCTTTGGTCTCTGCATTCATGAATTGTACCCAAGCCTCATCACCAGTCACGATTCTGTCAAGAAATTCATCCCCCTCTTCCCAGTAGTGCTGAAGAAATGTCAAGGCTGACCACATTCTTTGAGTTTTGTGAAAGTCAGTTGTTATGGTACCCACCATGCACAGAACTTATGGTAACCGTATCTGTCCGTGACAATTCGATACAAAGTAGTCCTCGAAGTTTATGGAAATTCTTCAGAAAGTTCTGATATTGTGAAACGACCTTTTCCATGCACGCATTGGTCAACTTTCTGAACGAGTTCATCAGTCACTATTGAGGGTCATCCTTGACCAACTTCATCATACACATCAGTGTGCCCATCCCTGAATTTTCTGCACCATTCTCTCACATAACTGTTACTCATAATATTATCACTGTATACACGACACAATCGATGACAAAGCTTGGCTGCACTTTGGCCTGCTACATGAAGAAAAGGAATCATCACATGTACCTCAAAGCTGGCGGAAGCAGCGGTGATAGTGTCCATGTTTAATCAATAATTACTCTTACAACACGCAGTAAAAATGTATGAGGACAGGCGTTCAGCAATAACAAACGTTACTTGTTACTTCTGAGGTGTGTCATCTTTGTTGTGTGTTTAAACTATATGGTGAGGTAAATTCAGTCAAAAACACAACTACAAATATATGGCTAAATGATGGTGTTTATTAGCAATGGTAAAAACTACATATTTCGGCCTATAGCAGCCATCTTCAGGTTTTAACAACTTTCTTGCTACAAGAGTTTTATATAATATGCCTACACCGCATGGTGATGTCCCACCAAATTTAGCTTAACAAAAGCACGTACAATGATGATGAGATCTCAACATCACCACGCAGTTTAGGCACATTATATAAAACTCTTTTAACAAGAAAGTTGTCAAAACCTGAAGATGGCTGCTATAGGCCGAAACATGTAGTTTTTTTCCCGTTGCTAATAAACACCATCATTTAGCCATATATTTATAGTTGTGTTTTTGACTGAATTTACCTCACTATATAGTTACTTGTTACTACTGAGTGTGCGCTTTGGTGCTAGGATAACGCGTTTCATTTTACCAACCAATTGGAGGTTGATTTTTGAACTGCCCACGTATTAATTTACTGAAAATGCAGATGACTTAAAGAAAGCAAGGTGGTTTGAAATATGTACATTGAGTTATTAAATGAAGATAAAATGTGAAAAAAGGTGACTAGGATGTGATATGGGAAAGTTGGGTAATTGAATAGACAGTGTGGGCAGCCAGTCAATTTTAAATGTTTCTGACCTGAGAACCCTTATTGGTAAAGTAAATTACCAGTTAAGATACACTGATGATGGAATTATGTCTACCAGAACATAAAACTGCCAACTTATATGGCAGGAAATGAATTCAATTTTGTGGAAGAAAAATCAACGAGATCAAAAGAAAATTACATTATTTATAGGAAAACACAAACTCAACTAACATAAATTAGTGGTCTGCATTGTGTAACATTTATTGTAAGCATACCTCTGTCGACCTCGGGCGGCTCTTGGCTGCGCCTATGGCCCGAACCTGAACTGCTATTGGAGAGGCTGCTGAGGTCCCTATCTCTGTCCCGGTCATCATGTGTTGGCTCCCGTGAGTAGTAGTGGCTGCTACGGTCATTTCCCCCTCCACTGCTACCACCATAATACCGCTCACCACTTCCACCACTGCTGAAACGCTGCTGTAACACCTGTTCTTCCTTCACGCTTGGGCTTGGCATTTCCACATAACGGTCATCCTGCAATATATTCATATTTGTAGCAGCTGCACAGTGTGCAAAACTGCGTTATGTGTAACCACATATAAAAGCATTTAATTGTATAATATAAACCAACAAACTGCACCTTTGTTAAATCAATATTTTAATTTTTACGATGTCTTCTACTGTTTCGAACCCGAGGCTTCGTCTTCCTGAAGTTGAACCTTTGGGTTTGAAACATCTAGTAGATAATAATAAAATATTAGTTTAACAAAGGTGTATTTAGTTGGTTTATGTTATACAATTATATTACAATGCACTGCACAAAAAACAAAATAGCATTTACTTACTCTGTAAGACCTTTCTTCTCTTTGTAGTGCCCTCTCCTCTCTCTGGGCAGCTTTGTCCTCCTTCTTCTCCTTGGAACGTTTCTCCCTTTCTCCCTCTTCTCTCCTCTCTTCCTTCTTTATCGTCTTCTCCTTGACTTCATAATCTTTATCTTTGTTTTTTTCTTTTTCAGATTTCTCTTTATTAGACCTGAAAAGAATGTCATGTAAAGATCACTGTATGTTTTGATACCACTTGTATTCAGGTTCATAACACACGTGGCCACTACTAAACAATTCTGGTAACATGTGAGTGGCTGAGAGTGAAATTTATCTTCATGTTTACACAAATATTTCCTCTGAAAATTCTGTATACAGCCTAAACAGAATCATGGTGTGTAGAGGAAAACACTTTACCTTTTTCAAATTTTACACCTGTTGTAGTTCCACCACATCATTATCAGCAGCAGAACACGTACAAACTCACAGTACTTTTTAAGATGACCCCATAAATAAAAACTCTGCAGGTGGTGTCATTTCAGAACACTCTGTGCATGCTTGTGGTTACACATGGGTAAAATTTCAACTAAGACACATAAGTGGACTCTTTGAAATGAAAACATTCTCTTTGATAATATAATGAGCCTCAAATACTGTGGACATCCAAGTGCAAGAAGCAAACTAATTTTGTAACCCAGTAAGCAGAAGTTCAAATAATCATATACACTGACGGGCTTTGTTTATGTCAACTGCATCATGGCTGGATAGCAGTAAGTAAGAGTGATTTAAATGTGAACACATATATAAACAAACATACTAGAGTAACTACAAGGCTCTGAAGTCACAAATGAATTTACAGTTTGGTAAGCAGGAATTTCTACAGCTCTTCAAGCACTGACAGTGATTACTGGTGCCAACATTGAAACATACCCTGATAAGACATCACGTTTGCTTTCAGACGTACTGGTCACATTAGCAACACCAGATTTGGAAGCACTGGTTGATTTGCTATTTGAAAGCTCTCCTACAACCGTTGTCTGTTGCTGCTGTTGCCGGCCTGCACTTTTGCGTTCACTTCTTTCCTTATTGGTCTCACGCACAGTTCCTGTTTCCTTTGTTTTCTCTACTGAGCGTTCTTTCTCTTGCTGAATTTCTCCATTCACTTGCTTTGTGGCAGCAGCTGCTGCTGGGTTAATGTTCAGATCCTGTTTTACTGATCCACTATCTTGAGACTTTGAAGGCTAGAACATGAGGAAAAAAAATTTATTGCAGAACAGTCAGGATTTTTTCCTGAACACTCAATTGAAATTCAAATGCTATAAGACCTCAAAGAGTTCTGGACCCTATTCTAAGTCATTTCAGTTCCCATCTTTACATCTTCCCTTAAGCTCCAATTAAATATTCACAAGTGTCAGTTATCAGTTTACCCTGTGGTAAGCTATCTTTACATTTGTCCCTATCTGTTCCTTGCTTGTTATAAATATGAATGATGATGGCTGAACCATAGTGCATAGAAATTCTGTTAATTGCATGTTTGGCGAAAATCCTGGATCAGTGGAAGAATCATCACGGCCATAACAAAGGAGGTAAATTATGTGGAGATAATGTAAATTCCATTACAACAAATACATGGTAGTACTCCATTACAGTAAAAGTAACCACCAGTGCTACATATTAGCGCAGGACGAGCTTACATATATGTAACAAAAAACAGCTGATATGAGGGACCAATTCCTATGAGACTGGATATTGTTAACCACCCAAACAGCAAGCCCCTTTTGACACTAAAGCCACATGCAAAATTACCTTATCGCTCACTTGATGGAAATCATTTTCTCGGATCATGGAGGCCGATTTTGCCTTCAGCTGACCGCTGTAACTTGTTGCCAGAGTAAATAAATCCTGCCTCTGGTTCTTCTCCTCCTCACGAACCTGAAAGTGGACACATAAGACCTCAAAATCTTGTTCACATTATAAGTGCATTATAAATCTTATATGTACTAACAAAGTAACACCAAGTCTTCCCATGATATTGTCAGATCTGATATTCTGCCAGTGGGGTTGTGGCAATCCACATTTGTTTAAAATTTTAAATAATGTAATAAGTTAATAACATGACTATTCCGTATATTTGTCGTTTATCTAAATTAATTTATTTCAAACCTTGTTTTCATACCGAACAAGCAGAAGTGCAGTAATGACATGTTTGTTTTGTTCCTACACAAGGCTGTTACATGTGAACTGTTGAGGGTGTAGATGTTAAAGTTTGCAAGTTCACTGCATAAATTTTCAAGTTTATAAAGTCACAGATGCGTTGTGAAAAAATATTTTAATAAACAATTAGTTATGAACCACCAGTGTGTCTTCTATTTATAGAGAATAATCAATGTGACTTGCCACATACATTCCTTGAGATAAAGATAGCTCATGTAATAAGCTTGCTGGACATGATAAAAAGCATAAAAACAAAGTAAGCCAGAGCCCTTTAGTGTTGATGAAGATTCCTATCCACAGGAATAGGATTAACATGTAGAGTATCAATTACTTACCACTTTAAATGGTGTTATCCCAGATGACTAGAAAATTCTTACTATTGATAAATTTGCCATGTCAGCTACTCCTTACAGTCTAAAAATGAATGGTTTTAAATCTTCTGGTACCAAGGTGTTGGCTGACAGATTTTAATTTGGGCAAAACTAGCTTGTCAACTGGGAATATGGCCTTTGAAATCTCAAACTGACTATACAACTGATGACATTTTAATTTGGGGATAAAGGTGTTCATATTAAATAAATGCAACACTCAGCCAGCCAGACTGTGCACATTCACAGTTACAATAACACAACACATGGCTGGTAATGGTTGATAAACCATGAGCCAGAAAAACTGTGAAGACAGGGTTTTCTTGGCATCCAAAACTGGTGCGGACAGAGCATTACTGGCATGCATAACAGACCGATTTTTGGATGTATATTACCTTTTCTATCTTCCGCTCAATGATTTGACTCAGTTTAGCCAGCACTGGGAAATGCGGAAGAATCTTAATGAGTATAATAAGTGAATTCCGAATCTGGACATAATCCTTTGAGTCAAGGCAGACAACCATAGCCTTTGTGATTTTGTAATGCCACTTATGGCAAACATGTCGGTAGTTCTCATATCCAACATGGTCATTTGCCTCTGAGAACTGGTTGCTCACACGGAACTTGGTTACAAATCCTGGATAGTTGGAGCACTCCTGTAACAAGAGTTACTGTATTACAGTATGAAGCACAGCGTTCAGAAGACTATGAATCAAAATAAAAAAAAAAAGTTAATTTTTTAATTTATAATCTCTCAAATTCTACACTTTGTTTTGTTTATTGATCATCTTAATTGCGCAGCTCACAAAGTGACGATTGGGAGGTTGACAGGAAGCGATAAATAGAAAACAAACATGAGACGACAATGGTCTATGTGGCACTTTGTGACTGTTAAGAGCAGTGACCATGAAGATAACTGTCTTCCGTGATGTCACATCACAAGCAAGTATTGACATTTCACAGAAAACACGACCTTTTTCTCCATCTCACGTTGTCTTGGACAAGGAACAACGACATAACCTTGCTTTGCAAGGATAATTCAGATTCTTCAAAACAGCACAGACATATGTAATGTACATTGAATTACATAGTAGTTTCTGGTCATATATGTTGCCCTGCAAGTTGGAGATTTCAACAACAACAGTTTGCAGAAGTTCTTCTTGCAGTTCATACTGGCAAGGTAGAATTTTTCCATATAAAAGCCGTGTGTACTAGTCATTGCCCACCTTGTCCCAAAGCTAAGCAAATGGCCAGGCATTCAGTGACCAGTCTTTCAGAGAAATGGCATACACGTGCAAATGTGCATACATGTGCACACACATGAACACATAAGTCTAGATTTTAAATACAATGCTAATATTAATTAGTACAACTAACCTTCTCAAAGGTAGCTTTCTCAGAATGCCATCTCATAACAGTTTCCAGCATGGCACAGAGAAACCGACCATAGCGATGAGCCTCATTTTCAGTGCATGAGGTCACTGAATATGTAATATCACAAAAGAGCTGTAAAAGAAGACACATTTCCGTAAGTCGACAATAAAACCTACATTCAAATTTTCTCTTGGCAGTAACAAGTCATGGAACTCTTCAAGGTAGAAGAAATGGAAATCCTGCTGTGGAGAAACCAAGGAATCTTCTTAACTACTGCAAGCAGTAATACTTACCATTGTTTCTTTACCAACATAAACAAGAAACACGTTGACCATTCAAAAATATGAACATTCACTTCCAAGTGAACATCCATGCCATCTGTTGACCACTGTACATAAGTAAGATAATACTCACCCTGTCATAGCAAAGCAGTGTGGAGAAGTTGGCAGTCTTGAGACTATGTATAGTGTGCACAAACTTAGCACAGTATACTGCATCTGTAGCAGTGAAAATACATCTTGGGAACAGGCACAGTTGCAGAAATTGTGTAATAGTCTCATTCTTTGCAGATTTGGCTGATCGTGACAAAAACCAAGAATCCTTTTCCTGTAATTAAAAATGCATCACCACCTAAGGTTTATATGTACCTATGTCAAATACGAAGTATTCATCAAGATGATATGAATATTATGCACAGCAGTCAAGTATTGAAAACTCTCAGAACAGCCAATGACCAGCCATGACATCCCTGCTTGAGCTAACTTGTTCATCGCTAATTAACGTACATACAATGTAACACAGGTGATGCATGTGGCATGGATGCTGTGAAAGCACCTTTCCAAAAGTTCTGCAAGAACAGTACACTGTGTCAGCATAAAGGAATTTAGAGGACCATATAACACAGCAAAGGTATAGCCGGTTTGTGCAGTAAATAAACAGTTGTGTTTAGACTGAAAAGTACTGTACCTTTAAATTTGTACTCTGTATGCTCATTTATTGCATACATATATCTCTTACTGCAAGTTAATCACTATGTGCACATTAAAACCTTGATATTCACAGTGGTTCTTGAAACCATGGCTTGTAAAACAGCAGTGTTCAAAGATAAGACCTCGTGCTAAAAATGGAGTTCAGGGAAACAAAGATATAAGCAATGTCATACAAAATTTAGAAAACACTTGTGATGGTGTTTACTGAACTACTGCCAGTGTTGCTGGCTGAAAGTTTTCACAGTAATCAAATCACAGAGAATGCATGGCAGACAGGGAGGCAGAAGACTTCGTGAAGAAAGACGCGATCTCCGATTGCTCTGCCACTACTACTTCAATCTACAAGTGGTTCTAAAAAACTGTGAGAAGTACAGTCACAGCCCATTCCACATTGCAGTTAAGACATGGGGAAGGAATATGCTGTTGTCATTTACAGTACCTCACATATGAGCAACTCCAAATGAGCATGGAACCTCTACTGCAATGTACAAATGTATCACAACAGTTTTCCCACAAATCAGCAAAACTATGATGCACAAAGCTGCAAATGAAGTGGGTCTGCTGACTGTCTTAAATAAGAAATTGATAAAATGAAAGTTTCAAGTTCAGGTGCAGATCTTAATAAGACCCACCTTTTACATCATATGCCAAGTGTCTGCATTATGTGCAACTTTATGAAAAATTCATTACAATTTATAATTCAACTCCATGTAAAGCAGGGGTTATAAAGAATCACTATCAACCAAACTAAATTCACTTGACAACTCTAATCATCAATCATCATAATTCACAACCAAACAAATTAAATTGCATTCATGAAGAAATTATGAGCTAAATGAATTCAGGGAGTAACTGCCATCATTCAGTGCAGAATCTTTTGTCTTCCAGGTTGCTATCCAGAAATATAAAGATTAAAGTGTAACGGACCATAATTTTGCCCATTGTTTTATAGGGGGGTGAAAATTGGACTCCCACAATGATGAATGAACAAAGGCAGAGGGTGTTCAAGAATAGGGTGATGAAGATATTTAGGCCCAAGAGGGATGAGGTAACAGCAGACTGCAAAATGAGGAACTTTATGATTTGCACTCCTCACTATATATTAGTTGGGTGATCAAAGAATATGATGGGCTTGACATGTTATGTAAGAAGAGGTGCACAGTTGGTTTTGGTGTGGAAAACTGAGGGAAAGAGACCACTTAGAAGACCCAGGCACAGATGGGAGGATAATATAATGGCTCTTCTAGAAGGTGGATAGGGGGAGAGGCATGGAATGGATTGATCTGGCTCAGGATAGGGAAAGGTGGCAGGCTCTCATGAACACTGCAATGAAGCCCCAGCTTCCATAAAATGCAAGGTATTTCTTGACTAGCTGAGGACCTGTCAGCTTCTCCAGAAGGACTCCGCTGCATGGAGTTGATTAGTACATTCAGTAGTTTTGGAGATCACATGTATTCACAGCATACCTGTGAGGAGACTGCATAACATCTCAAATGGACACAAATCATGCTTTAAAAATCTCCTGTGACAACAGTAAGATCATATATTCAAACAGATAGTTATTATACATCATGCCAATACCTGTTTTAATCTGGCCATAACTTTTTCAACATGTTCATGCTGTTTCTTCTTCTCTTCTTGAAGTTTCTCCATGAGTGCAGTGTATCTCTCTTGCTCCTTCTTGCCCTTGCTGGCAGCCTGAAAAATGAAATAAGTCTTAGTTTGTCCCAACATCTCTTGACAGCACGGATGGTCTCTAAGTAAATTGCCCAGTATGTGATTCAACACAGTAGAAACAACAACCACCCGTCAAGTAGATGTCATTTATCTGTACCAGACAACTGGGTGGGTAACACTTTTATAAACTCTCTGATATGGGATGCCATTAAACCTACTTTAATACAGCACAACATTTCTTTGTTTCTGGAGTTTCCTAACAGGCTTGGGGTTTGCATGGCAGTAAATAATGAAATGCTACATAAATCTGGAGCAGAAATGTGGACATTCACAGATAAAAAATAAAACACAGCAAGCTATAACATTTTTCTGAAGTAACTACATTTATTACTATGTGCAAAAACTTTTAGTGTTTCACAAATGACACACCTAGATGCTAGATGATGATACTGCATATTTTCAATTTCTAGAATCAGATGTTGTAAAAACATCATGGGCTGTTTAGCAGTCTGAATATATTATTTGTTGCACATTCTAAATAAGGGCTAAGGTAAAGATTAAAAATATCAAGCTACTGTTTTTACATTTCCTGCAATATATACTATTTATCACCAATCCCCAAAAAATATGTCAATACAGCACTGAAATGAATCTACATATTTTGAAAAGGCCCATTGCATAATATCATCCAAAAACTCAGGAAAACCTAAAAAACTAAGGACAGATGGAAAACCATCTGAAATTTGCAGGACATGCTCATTAAATGCAAGTCAATAGTACTCCAATACACCAACCTGCTTGAAATAAAAATTAATGAAGGTACAGTAAACAAAAAGATGAATCATACCATGTCTTTGGAGTCCATCACTTGAAGGGAGAGCTGTTTGATCTTATTAATTTCTCGCTGATAACTATCATTAGGAACGAAAAGATCATACATCGTTAGAGACCAGAATGTCACTAGGAACTGTGGAGAGATATCTTCCCACACCTTGGGAGGATGCAAAGGCCTTACCGAAGCAACAATAGGACTCATAATTTCACTTGCAGCTTCACAGTATTTCTGATGTTTTGCTGTAGGTGATAATTTCTTGCAGTTCGGATCAGCCTTACGAAATGCATCATACTTCAGCTGAAAGTAAATAACAGAAATTATACACAGTTAAATTTGAAGAGCAGCAGCCTGCAGTCCACCAGTCCTTCTCAAAATATGTCTAGTATACATAAAACAAACGAATGCAGTAACTTCTAGACTGTGAAAGCATATGCTTTACAACCATCTTCATAATTTTGTTACTGAACATGAAAATTGTGTTTACACTTAAAACAATGCAAAATGAAGAAACCAACCACTATGATGGGACAGCTCAGTCAGTTAAGTGACTGACTACAGTCCGTAAGACTGGCGCCTCCTTCCTGACATTGTCAAGATTTTTATCTTCGCAATGGTGATTGGCAATGAATTCTATTTGGCCTGCAGTGGCTATTGAAGCCACAGAAATGGAGGGAGTGGCCAGTGTGACAATGATCACTACCTTTATCTAGTGCTAAGGTTAAGAATGCATGAGCCTGAAAACATGGTGTTTAGACACAGAGGCACCTTTACCTTAAGTGACATACTTGGCAACATAAGTCATTATATTTCTAAATTCCCCTTTTCAAGCAAGCAACACCATATTCTTGAATAATTTTTTTGTTGCTCCTCACTGTCATATAAATCTAATTATTTTTTGTGATTATAAAATATGCAATAAGCCAGTACACTGCATGTATTCAAGTACAGGGCCATTTCTGAACATTTTATTGGTTACATAAATTTCACCAACCTTTTACCCCCAGTTCCACTTTTCTCACTCTCTTCTCTTTTACTGTTACATGTCAGAAGGAAAATCTCTCAACTATTATTTTCACAGCAGTCAAGGAGTTAATGTTGACAGTAATTAAACAGCACTCACATTAATAGCATGTGTGAACATGGGTCGAGCTAAGAAGAAGGCAACATCAGCATGGATATGATAATCTGCCAGCATGCTGTGGATAGAAGGCAGCTTTGTCACGTACTCTTCCATTGACAATGTAGACCCCAGGAATGTTCCAAACTGCACCAATGTATCCTGACACTGTTCAAAGACAACAAAAAAACATCAGAAGGCTGAAAATTAATCGCAGGTGACATTGTCCCATTATTGTATTTCTGAATAAGATGCTAATTATCTGACCAAACACAACATAGAGGTCTAGCACAATAGTCTTTCATTACACACTACAATATATTTCAGCCGTCCAGATCAGCCAAAATCAGGTAGGTGTCAGATTAAAAAAAAAAAGTATATATAAAGGGAGAG
>Ga0209755_10004178_pt1 | contig 17309 bp, 12 predicted proteins | sample TergutCo191P1_FD_187301 | JGI IMG/M metagenome (GOLD analysis project Ga0209755, IMG submission 187301) | Cornitermes sp. P1 segment gut microbial communities from Petit-Saut dam, French Guiana - Co191P1 (SPAdes) (version 2) | ecosystem: Host-associated > Arthropoda: Insects > Digestive system...
TCGGCTTACAGCTTCCTGAGTATATTCAGATAACGCCGTGATAATATCGTTTAAATCAAAAACGGCGGATTTGAAACTGCGCGAAACCATTATCACTTGCCGCGGTTTTTCTTCGATTTTGTCGATAGCGCAGATGCCGTTTAATTCCTGAACAGTGCGGTAACCCGTGACAGTTAAAAACTTTTTTGCCTGAAGAAGCGGAAATTTTTTTAATTGAAGAGCGTTGCTGATGCCGCGTTTTTTGAGCAGCGCCGCTTTTGAATATCCGATCCCCCAGATATCGCCCGCCGGATAATTTTCAAGTTCTGCATCCTGCTCCGAAGAATCGAGTTTTTGCCAGTCGAAAACGCCGCCGTTCTTCTTCGCGAGTTTATTGCACATTTTAGCGAGAGTTTTGTTAGGTGCAATTCCGATTGATACGGGAATTCCCGTTTCTCTTCTGACTGTTTCGCTGACTTCTTCCGCAATCGCGGTATAATCGGCGTTCCAGTCCGGAAAAAAAAGAAAGCTTTCGTCGATTGAATATATTTCAACATCCGGCGCGAAACGATTGTAGATCAGATTCATTCTCGCCGACATATCGGCGTAAAGAGTATAGTTCGAACTGAAAACAGCGACGCCCAATTTTTCGCACCTGTTTTTGATTTGAAAAAAAACATCGCCGCGTTTAAATCCCAGCGCTTTACATTCCGCGTTAAGCGCGACAACAATTCCGTCATTGTTGCTCAAAACCGCGATTGGCGCGTGAGCGAGATCAGGGCGGAAAACGCGTTCACAGGCGGCGTAAAAAGAATTGCCGTCAATATGAAAAATCATAATTAACCGAATGATTATTAATTTGCGGGTAGTTCACCGGATGACGCGCCTGATGGTCTAAAAAATTGACAGAAGCGGTCACAGTACCGATGATTTCAATTGAATCTGTCATTGTGTCAGCGGAGGGAACAATGTCAGATATTCCGTTTGTGAAAACGATCCTGCCGTTTTTTTGAGTCATGAGGCGGCAAAGAAATTCTCCCCCATAACGGATAATTACGATTTGACCGTCGGCGGGTTTATATTTATCGTCAGGATTTTGTCCGTATTTTTTTTGCGTATTTCGCTTTTTCAAAAGGTAATCGGGTATTTTGGAGCGGTCAACAACCAGCAAAGCGCCACGCGGCAGACCAAGCCTCTCCATATCTCCGCTGTCAAGGCGGAAAAAGTAGGTTGCGCTCGGATTTGTTACCAACAGCCTGTTGAGATCGATACGCTGTTCTTCGTAGCCCTGAGCCGGCGAAGCGAAGCCGCTTGCTTTTCCTCCGAATACCATACTTTATATTATACTACACAATTGTAAAGTGTCAAGTGTATATCAAAAAAATTATGAAAAATTATACTATCAATCCATGACAAATTAACTTGTTTAGTATTATGATGATGTTTATGAATTTCTTCGGGGATAAAAATAAAACTTTTAAGACAGATACCGAAAACGACAGCCTGAATAATATAGGTATTTTGGATCATCTGGAAAAAATAATAGAAATTTCTCAAAAAAACGGCATTGAAAAATCGCTTTTTAAAGCAAAAAAAAATATTGATTATGTTACGGCGAAACTCGGCATCAGCCCTGTGCAAGCGGTTTTATTTTCTCACTTTATGGAGAGAAGCGATGACAACAATATTTTAGTCAGCGAAATCGCTTCTTCGATTAAATGCAGTAAATTAAAAATAATTAAATATATGAATGACTGCGACGCGCTCGAAAAAAAAAGATTGATTCGATGCAAAAGAGACAGGGATAATTTATCGTTTCGCGTGCCTCTTAATGTCTGTGATTCGCTTAGAAAGTTTAATGAATTTCGTCCTGAAAGCAAAATAAATCTGACAGTCGAACAATTCTTTACCGTTGTTGAACGGATTTTTGACGAGCGTGGAAATAACGAATTAACTTATGAAAATATGAAACACGAACTTCTGGATGTTATCAGTATGAATATGCATCTTTTATTCTGCAAAAAAATAATGAGTTATAATTTAGATAAAGACGATCTTGCTCTTCTTGCCTGCTTCTGTCATTTAGCCGCCAATAATAACGATGATAATATAGGCGAGCATGATATCAGATTTTTATTTGATGACAGTTCATGGTTCAGAATGGTCAAAAAAAGTTTGTCGGAAGGTTATCATTCTTTAATTACTAATAAATTTCTTGAATACAATAATTCCGACGGTTTTGTAAATTCAGAATCATGGAGAGTTTCTGATTTGGCGAAAAAAGAATTGTTATCTGAAATTTCAGGTGTGCGAAATTATAAAAAAGGCATGATCCAGCACGACAAGATAACCGCTAAGAAAATGTTTTACAATAAAAGAGAAGAAGAAGCGATACAAAAACTTGCGTCTCTTTTGCAGGAAGAAAATTACTGTAAAATAATTGACAGGCTTGACGGGAAGGGCATGAGAAAGGGCTTTGCCTGTCTTTTTTCCGGAGCGCCCGGTACGGGAAAAACCGAAACAGTATATCAGATTGCGCGTGAGACAAAAAGAAATATTTTACTGGTTGATATTTCCGAAACTAAAAGCAAATGGTACGGCGAAAGCGAAAAAAGAATTAAAGAAATATTTGATATTTACCGCACCGCTGTAGAAAAATCAGATATCGCTCCCATACTGCTTTTTAACGAAGCGGATGCCGTTATCGGAAAACGTAAAGAATTTAATTCGACAAGCGGCGCTGTTGATCAAACCGAGAACACGATTCAAAATATTATTTTACAGGAAATGGAAAATCTCTGCGGAATATTAATCGCGACGACTAATCTGACGGAAAACATGGATAACGCGTTTGAGCGCAGATTTTTATACAAAATTACTTTTGATAAACCGAGTCTTGAAAGCCGTAAAGGAATTTGGACTGCGATGCTGCCTGAATTAAAAGAAAAAGACACCGAAGAATTGTCGGTAAAATTTGAACTTTCCGGCGGTCAGATAGAAAATGTTACGCGCAAGGTTGAAGTAGACGCGATTATTAACGGCGGGGAACTTTCAATTGAGAGGCTGACGAGATACTGTAAAGAAGAACACTTAAACGGTTTTACGATTACAAAGAAAATCGGTTTTAACGCGGAGTAATCTTGTGTTTTCTTAATTATCTGTTCATTAAGTTATTGCCGTATATTTATTTAAAAAACGATACTAGTCCTGTTTCCATGGAATATTTTCCGGCAGCAAGACGCAGTTTTCCTTCTTCTACAGCTTTTGAAATAATTGGATTTAAAGCAATCTTTGATAATGTGTGCAGGATATTTTTATCTTCGATTTCTTCCTGATTGCATGTACAAATATCGCCGTCGGAACATCGGCAAATTTCATCAATTAAAACCCGCATGGACTTGCTGAACTTACCGCCGTGGATTGCCTCTTTTACCGCGCCGCATTCCTGATGACCGATAACGGCAATAAGCGGTGTTTTTAACACTTCAACGGCGTATTCGAGAGAACCTAACTCAATATCGCCGACTACATTACCTGCGGTGCGAATGACAAACAATTCACCCAATCCCGCGTCAAAAATTAACTCCATCGGTACACGCGAATCTGAACAGCCGACAATTGCCGCGAAAGGATGCTGTCCTTCTTTTAAAAGTTCAGATCGAAATTCGGCGCTTACATTCATAATACTTGGTTCACCAGCGGCGTAACGAATATTACCTAGTATCAAAATTTTTAACGCTTCCTCTGAATTCATTTTTTAATACTAGAGTAATTCCCGCGTTTCTTCAAGCTTTTTACGGATATTTTTATACATTGATTTTTTAATAATTATTTGTTTTAATTAAATTATCGTGGAAGCGAAAAAATTCGGTGTCGGCTTAGATATCGGCACTACAACCGTGCAGGCGCGGCTTGTAAATCTTGATACTTTTGAAATTATTGATAATGTTTCAGTTCTTAACGAACAGCGCGTCTTCGGCGCGGATGTTATCAGCCGGATAAGCTGCGCGCAAAACGGAAAACTAAATGACCTATTCAACGTTATTAACAGTCAGACTGAAAGCATATTGAAACATTTTATCGCTGAACACAATCTTTCCGGCATTGAAAAATGCGCTGTAACCGGCAATACGACAATGCTTCATCTTTTTTGCCGCGCCGATCCTTCGGCTATGGGAGCGGCTCCTTTCACTCCGTTTTTTCTTGAGAAACGAATCTTTTCCGGAAGCGATCTTTCTCTTTCCGTAAAGGAAATAATTTTACTGCCAGGAATTTCCGCTTTTATCGGAGCTGATGTAACAGCGGGTTTGGCTTTTTTGGATATCATCAATAAAAATGAAGACGCGCTTTTTATTGATATCGGAACAAACGGAGAAATTGCTGTCTGGAAAAAAAGTGAAAAGCGTTTGTTCTGCTGTTCAACCGCGGCAGGTCCATGCTTTGAAGAAGCGGAAATTTCCTGCGGATTAAGCGCCGCGGATTTTATTTACGCAATCGACATAATGAGAAAAAAAGACGTTATCGATGAGACGGGCGCGTTAACTGACGATTTTGCGCGGAAAGGTTTTCCCGTTAATTTTTTCGCCGAATATCAGGCAAACGCTCAGTTAAATGAAAAAGTAATAACTCAAAAAGACGTGCGTAATTTTCAGCTTGCGAAGTCCGCTATTTTTTCAGGAATTAAAATGTTATGCAAAACAGCGCACATTCCGCCGTCCAATATCGAAAAAGCGTATATCGCTGGCGGAATCGGCGAACATCTAAATATTGAAAGCGCGGTTCATACAGGATTGCTACCCTCGGAAATCAACGGGAAAACAATAATCTGCGGCAACACCAGTCTGAAAGGCGCTGTTAGCGCTTTAACCGATCCGTCTTTTCTTTCACGCTGCGGCGATATTGCCGCGCGCGCGGAAACGGTAGAACTTGCGCATAATAAATATTTCGCCGCTGCGTTTACGCATAATATGTGGTTTTATTGAGGTTCTCTGATAAAAAATAATAAAAATTAAAGCAAAATATGTTGAAAAATCTTATTTTATACAATATATTGACAATATACTCAATTATAAACTGCCTGTTAAATTGCCTGTATGGCGACCATAAGAAAACCTCAAGGAGATTCTAATGAAAAAGATGATAATTTTTGTTGTTGTTACAATAATTACAATCCTGATAGTCAGTTGCGCGGATGCGACTTCTAAAGATTTAAAAGAACAGGGATCACAGAATATACAGTCAGAAGAAGATGATGCTGCCGCACTGCTCGAACAGGAAGAATTCCTGCGTGAGTTAGAATGGGAAAGGGAAAAATGGTTTTTAACTTATGACGAAATTCTATATTATACTGATTTTATCTCTGATTTTGTTGACCTGAATTGGATACTCACAAGCGTGAACCATTTTACCTATACTCTTGATACAGGTTTTGTTACACGTTCAGGAAAACCCAAGGCATCTGAATTAGAGTTTTATGTATTAAAGTGGGAAGACAAGGAATTCCTTGGTATGGAATATGTCAAATGCGGTGGTCGTTGCACAGATGGGTATTTCATATATCCTGATTATCCTGATTTGCCGGATTCGATATGTGGTTTATGCATGGGTACTGGTCTAATGGAAAACGATAGAATATGCTATTCCTACGCAACGGTTGATATGCGTCTTTTTTTAAAACTGCCTCTATCAATACGAAGTTTTAGTGATCCTCAAACATACGGAGATATAGAATCCGGCATATATCCTTCGCCCTGGATTATAGAGTATATACAATATATTATAGATTTTTATAATGAAGATGTCATTCAAAACGGCGAACCGAAAAAAGGGTGGTATTGATGCAAATTTAATGTGGTAGAAAGACACTAAATTAATTTATTTTGATGCCGTCCACGGCTTATTGTGCCGGAGGGCGGCTTTTTTAATTCACGGAAGCTATTGTAAACTGTTCACCTGACCTTCTCATATTCTCCTGCGAAGTAACTATCCAGATAAGAATGTCCCTTGATGTATTTATCTGGGTCCATGACGGCGTAATACGCCTGACTAGCCATTTGTTCGTGATCAAACAGCACGTAACTGTTTCGCCAGCTTCCGCCGAATTGATACCAGATGATAACATGATCGATGTATTTTTTATATTTGTCGAACATTTTAAAAAGGAGCGCGTATTGATAGCCGATTGCGTCGGCTTGTTTTTGATTCAGGACAGCGGGCGCGAGAGCTAATCCGCCGGGCGCCGTTTCAGGCTGCCTGATATCAATTTCCGAAAAACAAATTGATGTAAGAAGTTCTTCGTCAATCAGATTTGTGAACATTGATACAGCCTGTTGATTTTGGCTTGCCATTGCCGGGCTGACGTTGTCATGTCCCTGAATGCCGAGACATTCAATTAAATTTCTGCCGTCATAAAGCGGATCTGTTTTCCATATGATATTTAATTCTTTGATCATATTGTAAATTATTTTTGATTTTGACTGAGCGATAATTTCATAATCATTATAAGTGAGAATCGGGGGTTTATCGCTTACGTACGCGTCAATACTGCCGTTAATATCATGATTATCTAATTTCATGTATTCCGGCACTATTGCCGTGTCATGATAATGTAATTTATATCTCTCCGCCATCCGCGCGTTCGGAACCGCGATGTGCGCGTATTTAAATAGAAGATAAATATAATGCTGGCGCATATCGTTAAGATCGTTATCTGTCATTGCCATTAACCATGAAACATTCTTTAACGCGTTCTTCCATTCGTTTTCGTCTCCGGTAATAATAAAACCGTGGCGGCTTTCGTGAACTTCTGAGTTAACAACGTCAAATGAATGAAACGGAATAATGCCGCGCTCTTCGCTTGAATTGTATCTTGCGCTGGTAGTCATAAAATGCCGCATTTCGTATAACACATGATTGAAATAAACACGCCGCATTATTTCTTTGTTTATTTTTAAAAAGGGACCGAGAGCGTTATAGCCGCCGGTATAAAAAAGACCGTCCGCGTTCCATTCTATCAAAGAAATATTTTCAGGGATTAATTGACACATCCACGACGGCGACTGATTATTCCATGCGAGACAATGTCCGTGTAATTTATATTCGGGTTTCGCGGCTTTGATGATATCTAAATAACTTTGAGTTGGGAGATCCCATTCGGTTTCATCTTCGTTTGAAGCCGGATATAAAAACCTGAAATCCTGATATTTTTCACGAAGCCATTTTGGAGGTCTTATATGTCTTTCCGGTTTTAGATTTCTGTGAGAAACAAATATATCAAAATGAAAGCCGCCGAGCGTGTCCGGAGTAATTTTTCCTGAAGCGTCGGTGCCTATATAGAAATATCCGCTGCCGGGATTGTATTTTTTCTTTAGCGATTCTACTTCGGAAAAACGTTTTTCATTAACAACATCGGGAATAGGCAGTCCGTTTGTATCCATCTGCGTTATTCTGATGTCACCTAACATGAGATGTCCGCCGTTAATTTTTCTGTCTGTCTCCGTATGAAGATCGATATTTAAATATTCCCAATTTCCCGAATTAACGGGAACAGCGGCGCAGAATGTTTTTTTATACCATGTTTCTTCATTGTAATATCCGCATCTGAAATCAAGATTAAATGTGTTGATGCCTTCCAGATCCGCAGTACGAATATAAACTGACGTTTTATTTTCTCCCTGATCGCCTGAGTTTGCCTGAGCGCCTTCTCCTCCCGAACTTGTCGACCAGATTTCCAGCCGCATATATTTATCGGCGGCGTCCCTGGAATAATAAAAATCAAATTCAATAAATGTTTGAGTATTTACAGTAATTGAAGGATCGATAGGCGCTCTTATTCCGAAGCCGCCGAATGGTCTTCTTGTCATTTCAGGATCAAAATATGTTGTGAGAAGAATCAGATAATCATTTCCGAAAGGGTTGTCAATTGTAACGAAACTGCTTTTTCGGTCGGGAAGAATACGCCCGTCGTTCGTGCGCCATGGCTTCCATTTATTAAAATCCCTTTTTAAATCAAATTCATGAATAGAGATTTTTTGAAGACCATTCCCAGGATCGTTTCCCGAATATGGATCTTTGTTATTCATAGAATCCACGGCACACATCGGCTGCGGAAGCGGCATCCGGTGTGTAAGCGTCGGCGCCGATCTCGTCGGCAAAACCCTGAGAAACAGGCGCGCCTCCGACCATCACTTTCACTTTATTACGAACGCCTGCTTCTTTAAGAGCGTCGATAACATCTTTTTGAACAGCCATCGTTGTAGTGAGAAGAGCGGAGAGACACAAAACTCTCGCGTCGCTTTGTTTAACTTTATCAACTACAAATTGAGTGTCGCAGTCAACGCCGAGATCCTCAACCTCAATGCCTTTTCCTTCTATCATCATTTTGACTAAATTTTTTCCGATGTCGTGCTGATCGCCTTTGACTGTGCAGATAATAGCTTTACCGACAGGCTGAACGCCCGCTTTAGCGAGAGCGGGTTTGAGAGCTTCTGTCGCTTTATTCATCGCTCTTGCCGCGATTAAAACGTCAGGCACAAAAACTTCGTTACGTTTGAATTTTCCGCCGATGATATTCATTCCGTACATCAGGGCATCCTGTAAAATATTCGCCGGGTCCGCGCCGGCGTCTAATGCTTTTTGCACCGAGCCGACTATATCTTTTGCTTTTCCTTTCTGAAGCAGTTCCGATATCTCATTAAATATTTCATTAAAATCTCCGGACATAATTTTCCCCTTTATGTTAGTTACTATTATTAATATATAGCGATAAATACTATTTGTCAAACAATGCAATGGTAAAGAAAGTTACGGTATTTTGTCCGTTGTTATAGGTAATTTTCGCCGTTTTGCTTAATTCCGTAACATTGATACCAGCGGCTTCTATCGTGCCGATTTTTTTTTCAGGAAACAGGCAGGGGTTGGGATACGCGCACGCGGTTTTCGCGGCGTTTAAAATTTTTCCGTCTTTTTCCGCGCAGACAGGACAGCCGCCCGCTCCGAAAACAGGAGCGCCGCCGAGTTGTTTTTTTAATTCGATTGTCAATGAGTTGTGGAGTTTTCTGCCTTCTTCCATTCCTTCATAATCAAACGCGTCTTCCAATTCGCGCACAGTCGTAAAAATTAAAACATTTTTGTAAGAGAGTATTTTTTCTTTTTGTTCGTCAAAGTCCGCGCAGCCCGGCGGACACGACCATGATTTATTATAATTCCCGCATACGTTTGTTTTGCAATATTCAAGCAGAGCGGACGAGAAGGTGATTTCGCTTGATGGAATAACTGCCCATTCCCGGATGGGTATGTTTAATGCGGCGGAAGTATTATTTAACAATTTTATTAAATCGATAACAGATGACATTTATATAAAGTTTATTCTGTGTTTGCTTTTTTGTATATGGTGTATCCGGTTTTTTCTTGAGTATTATTTTATCCGCTTATTATTGACAATTTAGTATAAAATTTGTTAGAGTATAAAATAGTATATTTATTTTTAAACGGATGTGTATTTATGAAAACAGAAAACGAAAATAATAAAGCGGATTTAATGAAAGTTCGTTTTTCAATCGGCGCGAAAATGATCATTTTAATATCATTTATTGTGATCTTGTCTCTTGGCGCTATAACAGCTCTTGTGTCGTGGCTTTTCTACGGAGATTTGAGGGTTTCGGCGGAAGAAAATAATTTTGAGGCAAACCGGCGCGCCGCTATGGAAGCCGAAATGACGCTTGAGAATATGAGGTCTCATTCGCGGATATTGATAAGAACAATTACTGCCGCCGGAGCAAACGCGCAGTCGGAGCAGGACGCGGCGGATTTTTTCTTTGCGGAAAATCCGCAGGTTGCGTCTGTTTTTTTTATCACTCAGGGAAGCCCGGAAAAATTATTTGTTAACAATCGTTTTTTTTCTTCGCGTGAGATTGATACGGAAACAGCGGACTCTTATTTTAAGAATCAACGAGACGCTCTTGGCAGGGTTGTCCGCGGAGAAACTTTGCTGTTGAACGCCGCGCCTCATTTTACGCAGACAGGATCCGCGATTCCTGTTCTTGCTTTGGTTTTTCCGCTGCAGAACGGAGCAGCCGGCTTGTCTGCGGGCGCAGGCGGCGTTTTATTTTCTTCAGAAAGCATGAATCAAAATTTTGGTTTTGGAACAAATCAGTCTTACATGATAAATCCTGACGGTGACCTTCTTTCTCACACTGAATTTTCTCTTGTGCGATCCGCCGCGAATCTTTCCGAAGAGAATTTTATCCGCTCGATTCTTGACAGTCCGCAAAAAAGCAGACAGCAGATTGTTGAATCTGATTTTAAATTTTTTCAAAGCCATGATGCCGCGCCGCGCGGAAGAGAGTCAGCCGTTACGCGTCAATTTCTCGCGTTTACAAGGTTGAATACCGCCGGAGCCGTAGTTATCACGAGTATTGAATACGATAAAGTGTTTGAAGGGATTGCCGCGACAACGAGACGTAATCTGTATCTTACCGCCGCTGTTTTAAGCGTCTCAATTATTTTTATTTGGTTTTTCTCAAAATCAATTTCAGTTCCGCTTAAAGCGCTTACCGCTACCGCGAAAAACATAGAAGGCGGAATTTTCGAAATGGATCTGAAACCTAAAGGGCGCGATGAAATCGGCGTGTTAACAAACAGTTTTAAGAAGATGTGTACGGCATTAAATATATTCGGCAGATTTACGAATAAAGAAATAGCGGTTAAAGCGATGCGCGGTGAAATTAAACCCGGAGGTCTTCCGAAACACACGACGGTTTTCTTTTCCGATATTCGTGGTTTTACCGAGAAATCCGAAAACTTTACGAATGTTTTCAAAGAGGGAGCTTCCGATAAAATTGTTCAATGGCTGAATCAATATTTTACGCAAATGGTTGACTGCGTAGAAAAAACAAACGGCGTTGTTGATAAATTTATCGGAGACGCGGTAATGGCTCACTGGGGCGCGGCATACTCCGCGGGAAGTCCCGCTGAAGACGCGTTTAACTGCGTCAAAGCGGCGTTAATGATGCGAAGCGCGTTATACGCCATGAATAAGGAAAGACAGTTCGGCGATCCCGCAAATCCGCCTATTCAAATAGGATGCGGAATTAATACAGGCATTGTAACAGCGGGACAATTAGGCAGCGATATGCGAATGGAATACACCGTAATAGGCGATCCCGTTAATCTCGCTTCGCGCATTGAATCGCTTACCAAACCTCTCTGCGCTGATATTCTTATTTCCGAAGATACATGGAAATTGGTCGGAGATAAATTCATTACGGAAGAGATGCCTTCCGTAACCGTTAAAGGAAAGGAAAAGCCCGTGCGTATTTTCGCCGTTGTAAATACCGCCGGAAGCGTGAAGATGCCGCAAACTTTAGCGGATGTGCGAAAACTGCTCGGTATTGAAGCGCCGGATTTGTTAAAAGTAGATGTCAATGCCGACGAGAAAAAGTACAAGATTAGCTCTGCTAATCAGAATAGCTCGGACGATCTGAGCGGCACTGAAAATAAAAATGTCAAGAAATAAATTAATACGGATATTATTATGAGCGAAAAAAATAATAAAAAAACCGCAGGCGGTTTTAAATTAGTGGATTTTTTTGTGACAATCTTGTTTCTCTTTACCGCGGCGTTAAGCATCAATATGTTCAGACTGGATTTGATGCAGACGATTAATTTACGGAATGTTGATCCTGTCGGAACTGTTGTTATACGAAAGAATGTCGTTCAGCGGCGTTTGTCGGATCGCGTGTTATGGGACAGACTTGCTTCGGAATCGCCGGTTTATCTCGGAGATTTGATCCGCGTAGCCGATTTATCATCCGCAACTCTTTTTATTGACGGAAGCAGCATCGATCTGGGCGAGAATACTTTAATTCGCCTAACGCGCGCGGATGACGGCGAAGGTTTACAAATCATAATGAGCGAAGGAAATCTGTCTCTTGCGTCAACGCCTGACAGCGGGAGAATATTTCTTGAAGTTAATGGTCAGCAGGTGCGGGCATCCGCGGGATCGCAGACAATAATCAATGTAACAGCCGCGGATGAAGGAATGGTATTGCAGGTCAATGAAGGAAACGTGCAGGTAACGCAGACGAATCAAAGTACACAGCCAAATCAAGGCGCACAATTAACAAGCAATGTTCAAACGCTTGATGTCAGCGCGGGAGGCAGGCTCACTCTTAATACAAGAGGCGCGGTACGTGAGGTGAAATCCGCGTCCGTGATTAGTCCCGCTCCAAACGCGCGTTTTATTAACGGAAGCGCAAATCCGTTAGCGGTTAATTTTTCGTGGAACAGAATCAATCTGAATGATGACGAATTACTGCGTCTTGAAATTTCATCTAACAGAAATTTCAGGCAAATTTCTCATGTCAGGGAAAATCTGGACAGACAAACAGGAATAAATCTTGAAAACGGACTCTGGTATTGGCGGCTGTCATATCAAAATACGGTTTATGATCAGGGGCGTTTTACGATTACAAACGGCGCTGGAACGAAATTGCAAAGTCCTGCTGTAAGCAGTATCTTCAATTATACCGATAAACATCCTGTTATAAAATTCAAATGGGATGAAGTAGACGACGCGTCTTCCTATATAATAGAGATCAGCAGTTCGCCTGAATTTGAAACAACGCAGATACAAAAACAGAGCTATGTAACATTTTTTACGGATCAAACTCTCGAAGAAGGAACATGGTATTGGCGCGTGAGACCTGCTTTCCCGCCGGTTTATATTGGGAACGCTTCATTTTCTCAGTCTTCATATTTCCGTATCGAAAAAAGAATAACGATTTCCCCGCCCAGGATGATAACAACAGGAACAGAATCAACATCAACAATGATATCAATAGAAGCTCAAGAAACATCAATGTTAGAGCAGGAAATCAGTTTATCGGAATGGCTTACCAAAGAAATTCCTCCCGAATTAATTCGCGCGCCTGCGGCGGTTAGTGTGCCTGAAGTCGCGGCAGCAGCTCCCCGTACAACTCAGCGGGTCTCCCCTCTATTACCCGCGCCGTTGAATTTGCATCCTGAAAGAGGCACTCATATTACAATGAACGATTTGCAAACTCAAAGAAGCATTGGTTTTTCGTGGCAGACAGTGCACGGAGCGAACGCGTATATACTTACGATTTACCGGCAAACCGGAAATAGAAGACAGCAGATTTATCAAACTCCGCATTTAACAAGAACAAACTATTCATTTGATAATCTTCGTCTTCTGGATCGGGGAACTTTTTTATGGCAGGTAGAAGCTCTGAACAGAAGAGCGGACGGCACGATTAATCAGCGCGGAACTGCCGCGGAAAGTAATTTTATCATGGATATATTTTTTCCCGGTAATGTAAGAGTTGACGGAGCGGAAATTATAGATGATTAAGGAAAAAAATTCTACAACGAACTACTCGAACAAGAAAAGAGTAAAAGTTTGTGGTGGTTCATTGTAAATATATTTTTTCCCGGCTGACCAATTTCCTGAATTAATATAACATATACACAATGATACTTTACGATCCTTCCGTTATCCCGATTTACCGCGAATACGGCATCATGCTTCCAATCGCGCCGGATCGCGGAAAACAGGTGTTGAATTTTCTTGACGAAAATAATATTTTAAATAAATATTCAGTCATGGATTTCTTTTCCGCAAAGGAAAATTTGATTCAGACAGCGCCTGATCTGTTATGCGAAAATTTAAACAAACTTACATTAACTAAAAAAGATATAGAAAGAATTCACAGTAAAAAATATGTTGATGATCTTTACGGCGATGGTCTTTGCGCCGCTCTTCTGCGTACTTTTGAATTAATCGACGCCGATGGAAAGCCGCGCCGATATGAGCCTGATCGCGCAATCAAGCCATTAACGGATCTTTTTCAATTATTGATTGCGCAGACTGAAGGTACGTATCTTGCGTGTTTGCTCGCGCTCTTTCGCGGAGGTTTCTGTTTTTATCTTGGCGGCGGAATGCATCATGCGCGGTATGATACGGGTTCCGGTTTTTGTCTTGTTAATGATGTCGCCGCCGCCGCGTTTAAAATTGTTTTTGAAGCGCCGTTTCGTAATTTAATTGACGCTCCTTTTATTTGGATCATCGATCTTGACGCGCATAAGGGAGACGGCACGGCGGAGTTAATCCATTTTGCCCGCGCTCGCGGGGAGATGCGCTCAATTATTCGGATGCAGGCAAATCCTCACGCGCGATCCTCCTGTGAAAATTACGCGCAATTATCGTCACCTAACAAACCGTGTATACTTTCTTTGTCAATTCATATGGCAAAAGGCTGGCCGCTTGATAAAGAGAGTATCGCGTCAGCGGAAGCGGGACGCGCTCCGCTGCTTCCATCCGATGTTGATATAGGAATCGACGCGGGAGAAGAAGGTGAATACACCGCGCGGTTAGCGGAAGGTATCGGTAAATTGGAAAAATTAAGCGCCGGCATCTTCGGAGACAGCAGAAAACCGGATATTGTGCTTGTAGCGGACGGCGCCGATCCTTACGAGCATGACGCTCTTCCTTCGACAAGTTTATTGCGTTTAACACTGGATCAATGCGTAGAACGTGATATTTTTGTGTACCGTTATCTTCGCGAGAGAGGAATTCCATCCGCGTGGATTCAATCAGGAGGTTACGGAGAGCGGGCGTGGGAGCCGCCCGCTTATTTTTTGAAGAATTTGATGTTAAACTAAAATTCCAATCTCGCTTCGATATCCGGCGGCGGCAGATCATTCCACAGCCCGTCAAGCGCGTACTTCTGCTGGCTCAGAATAAAACGTCCCCATAAACTTAATTTTGATTTATCAAGCGCGGGGCGGAGAGAGGGATCTTCGTTTCCCGAATAATGAGCGGCGAAAGCGTCTCCGACCGCGTCTGTTATAATCGCGATATCTTTATCGGAAACTTTGTATCGTTTTAATACATTCGACGCTTCAAGCATGACTGTTCTTTTGACAAAAGCGTGAGCGTTATGTGCAAAATCAGTACCGGGATGAATTTTATCAATTATAAAATCGGATCGTATTTCCATTACATTATCAATAATGTTCACATAACGAATGGGGCATGGAGCCGTGACAAGAGAGCCTGTCTCAATATCATAAAAGAATTTTCCGTTATCGAAATCAGCGCGCGTAATGTCATTTGCGTGATAATGCCCTGTAAATCCGGCGCGCACATTCCATGACGACAAAAATTTTGTAAAGCGGGAAAAATCCTCCACGATATAATCGGGATGTAATTTTGCCTGACCTTTCCAGTGTTCCATAAAACCGTGGTGCATCATCGCCATTACCGCAATGCCCCGGCTGTCGGCTTCACGTAACACAGACGCTATCCAGTCCGCCGTCTCCTGAATTATTTTTCCAGAAACATAAGGATATCCGCCCGGAACATTTTCACGGCAGCGGGTTGAATCAATCGCGAGAAGCCAGAAACCTTCCTGTAGTTCCGCGACATAACTCAGAGAATTATTGTCTCTCATTATCGCCGCATTGTAACCTAAATCACCGTGGATTTGCGCGAACCCTTCTTCGGTTACAGAAGCGATAGATTCCGTTCTGTCGTCAATATATTTAAAAGCGTGAGGACAATTAACATCGTGATTTCCCGGAATAACGTAAACATTAATATTTGCGTCTAACAATCTTCTTAATTTATCAGCGACAATAATATGATTTATATACTCGCCGTCTTTTGTTAGATCTCCCGAAATTAAAACAAAATTCACTCCGGAAGCGATAATTTCATCAATCGCGAATTCCAGCAAGTCGAAACTGTCCAGTAATAATTTTCGATCTGAACTCAATACCTGTTCAAAAGCAGATCCCGACGATCCAAGCTCCGGATTGTAAACATGGATGTCGCTGATTACCGCGAACGAAACATCAGGAAACGCGGGAGCCGGTTTTACTTCCGTGTTAAAACCGAGATTAAGTGAAGGTTCTTTCGAACAACCGTTAAAGACCGCAATTACTAACATTACGGCAAAGAGCGTGATTTTATTGGTTATTTTATTCATAAAAATCAGTATAGATGAAAAATGTTAATTTTTCAAGTGACATTCGTTATTTTCTTTGCTACAATGTGAACATGAATGACGAAATAAAACAATTTATTGAAAATTACTCAAGGCTAATGCTTGAGCGGGGAGTTATTGATAATGAACTCTATCGAAAGTACGAAGTAAAACGAGGCTTGCGCGATATCAGCGGCAAGGGCGTTCTTGTCGGCTTAACGGAAATTTCCGAAATTATTTCTTATGTGATTCAGGACGGGGATCTTGTCCCGTGCGAAGGAAAACTTTTCTATCGCGGAATCAATATCGAAAATCTTGTTAAAGGATTTTTGGAAGAAAATCGTTTCGGTTTTGAAGAAGCGTGTTTCCTTCTTTTATTCGGACACTTGCCCAACAAAAAAGAATTTGAAAATTTTGACAGTCTGATTAATGAGTACACAGAACTTCCGGAAAATTTTGTGCGTGACACGATCATGACCGCTCCCAGCAGGGATTTAATGAACTCTCTTTCAAAAAGCGTTCTTACTTTGTACGCGTTTGATGATAATGCCGATGATATTTCTGTCGAAAATGTTTTACTTCAATCAATCAGATTGATTGCGCAATTTCCGCTGCTTGCCGTTTACGGCTATCAATCATTCGCGCATTATCATGAAAACAAGAGTCTTGTAATTCATTCGCCGCAAAAAGAATTATCAATCGCGGAAAATATTTTATATATGCTCCGTCCGGATTCGAGTTACACCGATCTGGAGGCGCGCATTCTGGATATCGCTCTTGTGCTTCACGCCGAACACGGCGGCGGTAACAACTCGACATTCACAAATCACGTTGTTACATCTTCGCATACCGATACATATTCGGCGGTTGTCGCCTCGCTCGGTTCATTGAAAGGTCCGAGACACGGCGGCGCGAATGTAAAAGTTGTTCAGATGTTCCGTGATATGAAAGAAAATATTTCCAACTGGAATGATGATAATGAAATCAACGCGTATCTGAATAAGCTGCTTAGTAAAGAAGCTTTTGATCGATCCGGATTAATTTACGGAATGGGACACGCTGTTTATTCACTGTCGGATCCGAGAGCGTTAATTATGCGTCAGTTTGTCGAACAGCTCGCGAAAGCAAAAGGACGCGACGATGAATATACTCTGTATTCAAAAGTTGAAACGATCGCGCCTCAGATTATCGGAGAGAAGCGGCAGATTTACAAAGGTGTCAGCGCGAATATCGATTTTTATTCCGGCTTTGTTTACAGTATGCTCGATCTGCCCGAAGAACTTTTCACGCCGATATTCGCTGTCGCGCGTATCGCGGGTTGGA
>Ga0209755_10004179_pt1 | contig 17308 bp, 18 predicted proteins | sample TergutCo191P1_FD_187301 | JGI IMG/M metagenome (GOLD analysis project Ga0209755, IMG submission 187301) | Cornitermes sp. P1 segment gut microbial communities from Petit-Saut dam, French Guiana - Co191P1 (SPAdes) (version 2) | ecosystem: Host-associated > Arthropoda: Insects > Digestive system...
TCACAACCCATCCATGGATGCACTACCTGCCAACCGGTCTTGACAACCTTCCCGCAGCCACGGCACATACCAACACGAGGCTATAACATCACGCAGTCGTCAGCTCCTGATGACAGGCACACGGTTGCCTGAAACATGTTGAGCAACTATTAGAAGAGAAATAAAGAATACAAAAAGTGACATCCAGTTGGTTTTTTCTTATCCACACTGAATTACGACGCACGGTCAACCACACATCAGAATCACAAAACTTACTTCACATGCTTCTCAATAAGTCAGCAGTAATGGGTACTTAAGCAAAATACAAATATTCTGGCAGGCTCTTTGAAACCAGTCTTAACCCTCATTTTCAGTTCCTTCCCCACACCACTCCCCCCCCCATTACATAAACAAATGTATAACTCTGTTCTTCCTTTGTTGAAGTCCTAGCTACTATACACTGTGATACTGACAGGGAATGTAACAATATTCCAGGCAAAAAACAAACAGTTCTTTCTTGCAGTGAGCAACCCACACTAATCACACTCTGGTATCAAGCACTCTCGTAAGCTTACCCTTATACAGTGATACCTCGGCTAACGAGTGACCCTGCTAATGAATTTTTCGGCTAACGAAGATTTTTATCGCTGTTTTTTGGACTTGGCTAATGAATATGGATTCAGCTAACGAATGTTTTAGTGGATGCGCGCACTAACATAAAGCAGCGAACATGAACAGTCGGGTCATTCCAGGAGCTTATCTTTACCGTCTGTATGTGTGTGACAAAGAAATGAGCTGACCACATCATACAGGGGAGACCCACCAACCCGACTGGGTTGTTTACGTTCGAGACAGTGAGAAGTGAGACACCTGATAACATAAGCTGCTTCGGATTTGATGACCGATGTATATCAGAAGGTGACATTGCTGACATTGTAGATAAGATAGTCTCCTTGGGCAAAGCATTACATTTGGAGGTAAATGAATAAGATGTAGAAGAATTAGTTGAACACTCAAAAGATCTGACAACAGAAGATCTTGAAGAGTTGAAAAAGCAACTGAATCAGGAAAGAGACAAGGAAGATAAAGAGTGCTCATCAGAGGAGGACAGCAATAAAAATGGAAGAATGCCAACAGGTAACATTAAAAAAATGCTGCACTACTGGGAAGAGTTTGTCTTTGGCTACAAAGTGGCATCCCAACAAAGCTGAAATGAAGAGACTTTGTGCCTTGGTTGAAGACAAGTGTCTGAATCACTTTAAAAACATTCTGAAAAAAAAGAGAAGTTCAATCAACTTTGGACAGATTTTTTACTTCTCCTTTAGCAAAGAGACAGAGGCCAGCTACTGAAGAAAAGGAGACTTACCTTGAATAAACTTTGAAAATTTGGAAGAAGAATAGTAAAAACGTTGTGTACATATTTTCAGTGTAATAGTATAAAGATCGTTAGTTTTTCATTCTACTTTCCATTCTCCCTCTTCCAATTGGGTAGCTGTTCATCTCAGCCTTTGGTGAGTTTTTGCTCTTTTATAGTGTGCTTTTTACTATTTTATAAAACTTATCTTTAAATAGTGGGCAGCATCCACAACGAATTAAACGATTTTCTATAGAAACCTACGGGAAATCACGTTTTGGCTAAAGAAGTTTTTGGTTAATGAATGTGATTCTGGAACGAATTATCTTCGTTAGCTGAAGTGTCACTGTACCATCATTCTCATCAAACCATGGTTTATGCTGCTTCAGTTCATATAGACTTAGATTCTTTTTAGCCGAGGTTTGGACATTCTCCTCAATGTTTTGCCGAGCCCTCTTTCTGTCCTTGCTAAATGTATCTCAGACAGTGGATAATGTTCAATATATCTGCACTAGGGACCTAGTGAAGTCATGCACCTATAGCTCTGTAGTTGAGCTTGGCTTTGTGTACTGTGGAAGCCCAAGTAACTTCTGCTTAAGGCTGAATTCATGTTCTAAAATTAATCTTGGTCCCACAGTCATTAATATGAATGACAGATCACTCATTGTAACACTAAGAAATTAAACTGAATACCAGTAATTAAGAACTGAAACCATGTTAGAATGTTTATTAAAAAACAGTCTTACACAACAAATATACAAGTTTTCTAGGTAACTAGCTTTGGCTTTGTTAACAAGCCATCATCAGACCTTTTTCTTTATCATGACCATTCAGTGAAACTTATCTTTGTACAGTTACACAGTTTATAAAATTTCACTGGACAGACTTGACAGAAAAAGGTCCGATGATGGCTTATTAACAAAGCCAAAACTAGTTGGTTAGAAGGCTTGTATATGTGTTGTGTAAGACTGTCTTTTAAGAAACATTCAAATAAAGCACAATAGGGATGAATCTCTTTAAGATTGAAAAATAATTAATTCTGCAATAAAATGTATCAATATTGGTATGAGCACTATATAACAACAAACATGCAATAATGTATAGTGAAATTAAAATATAAATCCCAGTTCTGCCCAAGCCTGAAGCTCTAATGTATGCTGTTTAATGGTTTCAGTAAATGCATTTTACTGCATCTATTCTTTCTCTAAATGTCAGTGAGCATGGTCCTAATTCCCCATCCACTAACATGTGAACTTTCCATGTGATAAAACTTTCGATTCCTCTCCTTACTGAGACCAATGAGCTAACTAAAACCATATGGCCACAAGCACTGTAGTTGGAAATGATACATTTCTTATCATGACTTCAAGGGGAGACAAAAAATGTACAATAACGTGTTTTGTGACATTTTCATCATCAAGTATCCACTTTATTGTTTACACAGTCTTTACATTTCAGCTGCAAAAAATATAACAGCTTCACAGAAGTCAGTTTTTGTGTTAATAATATAAATCTCACATCACAATGATAAATTATTCATACATATAAGTGCCTACACAAACATGAAAAATTAACAAAAGAATAAAACCATTTTATGATACAAATGCAAAACAGTACTGTGAAACAGCAAGAACACAAAATCAGTATTAGAATGCATCAACCTCATCTTCCACAAAACTGCTTCTGCTTCAACAGCAACAATATGCTCTGCAGTACAGCGGTATATTTATATAAGGTGTCATAAATTGTAAGATGACTTGTAGAACAGTTTCAATTGCTGCCCCTAATTATGTGCAAAAGAATTTTTAAAGCTATAACTAGAATGCATAAAAATAGCAAATGCGGACGGTTTTATCAAGCACCATGTCTAAATACAACATTTCATGAATATTTTACCAAGTCTGAATGTGGCTAATTGATGACAACAACCTGACCAGCAGGATTTAAATATTATGCTGCTGCTATACATATCACTAGAAATATGTAAGCATTGTTTAAAAATTTACTGCAATTGCTGAAAAGTGGATTAATTCATAGAGTTCAACCTTAATGTTTTCAATTAACATGATCATATCAATTGTATGATTTACAGCATGAATTAAACACACATCAGTGCTACAAGAGATCAGCATTTTTAAAAGCCAAAGTAAATTACATATATTTCAATTACATTCAACAAAATTTTCAAGCTTTCTCTCTTCTCAATGCAAATAAGACTTTAGGCTTAAAAATACATGTTTCCAGTGTCTGAAGTTTATCTGTTCAGCAAACTTACATGTGTTAAGTACAAGGGATTAATTTGTGACACAGATTATAATACAAATGCAAGATATATTGAACTTACCATAAATGTTTTTGTATTCCTTGAAACAGCACTGCCACCCATAATACAACTACATTTAAAAATGAGTGTTGCAAATGAGGGTAATAAAAGTTGTTTTAAATTTATATGACTGACTTTGGTGTGTATGACCAAGTTTCCCAATTGTAAAGTACCATATAAGTTGCTATACAGATGCAGTCTAGAAGTAATGAAGAAAACATTTTCACTCCAGAGATACCATTATTGCCACAGAAAACTAAAACATTCAAAACGGTCTTGAAGTTCATTAAACCATTACCTGCTAAGGTGGAGAATATGGTGAGCTCCAAATAATGCTAGAAAAGGGCAGATGGGATTTAACTTGGCATTTAAGGGGTTAATAAATGAAATTCTGATATGCCCAGTTTGTTATGCAACTGAATAGTTTCTGGGATGACCAAAATATGACCTATTGCTGTTAGCATGAACTTCTACTGATAGGTGTAGACAGAATACAGTCTGCTGAGTCATATATGCTGTGCACATTTGATTGTTGAATAATGTCTTGTTAAGTACAAGTGTGAGTTGTTGCATTTGTGACTCTAGCATACCTAGACATGGAAGAATAGCAGGTGTGCATCACACTCTATTTAACCTCAAAAAAAATTCTACAGAAATTTCTGAAATTTTGAAAATAGTTGATGGAACAGAAAATGGGAGAACAACCTCTTGAGTGTTTCTCCAAGTTCAAAAGTGGCATGACCTACCTCTGTTGCAGATGCTGAATGCTTGGTATATACAGCAACAGGCAAAACAGATGAAAATGTGGATTAAGTGAAGGCCCTTGTCCTCCAAAACAGAAGAATGACCACCTATGAAGTTGTTAACATTTTGGGAACTTTACTTGGGTCACTTTAGACCATTCTGAAAGACAAAGGACCTGAGAAGTGGTATTCAAGGGACTGATTCCATGCATACTGTGTTTATCTGTGTATGAATTTCTGGCTAAAAACAAAATGACTGTTTAGTAACACATTCCCTACTTATCAGATTTCACACTGTGAGACTACTCAATATGACATTACAGGGAAGGTGATTTACCATGAGCGAAGCAAAATCTGGGGATCCATTTGCCAAGTTTCAAACAATTCACTTAAAAAAAAAAAAGCTTCAAATGGCAATGCTATCAATGGACCCACTCTACAAAGTTTCCAACAACACCCACCTGATCATATCACATAAATTACACAAAATCCAATTTTACACAGCCAAAAGAATTAAGATAATGCAGTTTGCTCAATAAGAAATTGGTTTAGCCATAAAAGACATTAACTTCACACTGTTCACCAGTGTAGCAAAAGTTATTGATCTTAGCAATTTTTTGGTCCATGTCAAATGAACAATGGCATTGATACTGGTAGTCTCCAGGAGTCCACCTCATAATTATTTAATAAGGGAAATTTATAGTTTTCTTGTAAAAGAACAATACTTTTTTACACATTTATATATTAGTGAGATAAGTCACATGGATTGTGAGGTATTCAGGTTAGTTCTTCCATTGAACAGAATAAGTGAGTGGGTGAACAAGAGAGGGAGTTTTACCACAAAAGTCCAGACATTCATTTTCTGTATTTCTACACTGTGCTGCCATCTATGAAGTGAGGTGAACTGACATATGCATAAGTAGCCCTCATTTTTCTCTGTGTTAAGTCACGTGTACTAAAATACCTAATATCTCAAAATTTTTAAAATGTGGCATACTCACCTACTCAATTATTTGGTACCTTATCTCCCACTCTGAAATCCATCACCATCCACATTTTGAATAACTGCTGTGAAACATGGGAGAATACTTCCTTCAGTATTAGCATAAGACAGAAAGAAACAATTTATCAGTCCACAGATCTTATTTATAATTAAAAATCTGAAGCAGAATATCTGACTGAATTATAGACGAAACATGGCAAGAACTGGCACACTAACCTGAATCATATCCACCAAAAATGTAAAAAGTGACTCGCAAAGACTAAAATATTTTCTGGGTTCCTCCCATTCCTTTGAGTAGACAAACCTTCAGTATTAATAAAAAATCCAAGTGTCTGAATGAGATATCACACTGCATTCTACTTAACATCCTGACTTTATTATACACATACTCAATATTATTAATTTTAATATTCAACTAGCTACACCCATATGAATAAAAAAAACTGTGTATGCACCACAGGTGTAGTATAATATATGCAAGGGAGATTAGGATAATATAATAATTTAAGAATAAAAAGAAGCAGGTCCTACTTTGTATAGGGCTGGAAATGAATTAAATCTGGAAGGACCCTTTGTTTCATTTGAGGCCTCGATATATTCAAGCATAACATCTAAACTAACGCAATCGTTTACTGATTTGAGTAATAAGATCATCAACTCGAGCAGAGGCTCCTCGGAACTTAGCCGGCTCTGGACCAATCATCTGTATAAGTTGTGGGACATCTTGCTGTGATATCTGACAGAAGCGATTCAGAGCTTTCATGCATCGGTAGAGGTGCTCTTCTGGTGGATTGCTGTTGAAATACTGCAGCAGTGCCATTGTCAACTCCACAGCTACATCATCAAATACCTGTACAGCACAGATATTACACCTATAAGACTAGTGGAACTCTTTTGACAGACACAACTATATTCTGCAGGTTTAAAATGAAATAAAACTGATGTAAATCTGTCAATATTTGTATATACTTGACTGAAATAATCCCAGCACAATAAATCTGAATCACGATTACAAAAGAGAACACTCTGAATGTACGATCTCAGCTTTATAAACAGTATGTATTTAAATGTTTCCATGGAACTGACATCTACCCCTGAAGACGCAAGTCTTCTTGGATGTGGTGATGTGTCATTCACCCTCTTCACACAATTGACCAAATGACACAGCATCACATCCCACAAGACTTACATCTTATGCAGCACTGCTGTAAGAATCTCAGATCTCACAATAATGTCAGCAATACTTGTGAAACATTTTATATGAACTATGTTTATAAGACTCATAAAAAGAAAGCATTTAGATATCTTTAACAGCTCTGCAAGCCAGCAGGTGTTTTGTATATTCTGGGATGCTGTGCAACATCAAAGAGTAATTTGTTACTGACATCCTAGACCATAGATGATGTGACCAACATGCAGCCCTCAGACATAAGTAACAAACTACCCAATAGCATAATATCCCAGAAAATTTATGACTTCAGCTACACCACAGCAAAAGCCTAATATCTCACATCAGAGGCATTATCCCAAAATGATTGGACAGTGTCTCATTGCTTTCATTCTTGTCTGTATCTATGATTTCAGACTTGTCTGACACTTCAGTCACAGTACTTTCGGTTTTGGTTTAAGTAATTCATAACACTGTAATTTTCAACTTTCATCTCAGGTAGTAAACATCACCACCAGTCAGCAAGGGTAAAACCCTGAGCCTATCACTAAGTATGCCAAAAAAATGCATAAAAATCCTAATCCATTCTTTTCTGTACTAACTTTTTCCTGCATTCTTAGAACACAATTTGAGACTCATTGTAACAGACAATGCTAAGTTCCATACATTATCTTACAAAAGATGGTGTTGAGTAGCAAGCACAGTTTGATCGAGAGAGGAAAATTTGTTTTCAGTGTAAAGGTGATATGAGTGTGGAAAAAGCTTTTCAAATTAACCAGCAGGGTTCTGATAGAAAAGTAATAACTGAAGAACTTGAAGACCTACAAAGCGATATGGTAGAACTCAAACAAGTTCTGAGTTCAATAAAAAGGTGTTGAGTGAAGGAAGTGATACAATCAGAAATTAATCTTATCTCAGCCAAGATAGATAGTCTGAAAGACCTAACAGTAGATAATACAGACAATGTAATACCATGGTCAGATGTAGTTGCTGGAAGAAAAAAAGCATCAGCTATGCTACAGAACAAACCTCGCCAAATACCGGTGATTAATAACCACTATGACCTACTTTCTCTCAATGAAAGATGTGATAGTGAAAGTCAGTTCAAGTGCAGTGCAACAACTTAAAAGTAGAGGTGATTACAACAAGAAAACTTCAAACAAGAAAAAGAATAAGATTATAATTCTAGGAGACAGTCACATGAGAGGCTGTGTCCAGAAGGTGCAACATAACCTAAGACAAGACTTTGAAGTTCAAGGGAGAGTGAAACTGGGAGCAAACACTGAAATAATAGTCAATACAAAAACAAAAATCACTAGTAAACTCACAAAAAAGGACATAGTAGTATAAATTTTGTTAAAAATCACAATCAAACAAATGTTATTGTGATGAGTGTACTATGTAGATATGATTTGGATCCAAAATCGTGTGTAAATGATGAGGTGAAAGTGTATAATGGAAAGTTAAAAAAACATTCGAAGGTATTTGGTAATACAAGTGTTAAAGAAGTAGATTCTAATAGGGACCTATTCACAAGACACGATTTACACATGAACTCAAAAGGAAAAGAACATATAGTTAAGAAAACAGTGAAGGCAATTAAGGTTATGTTGAATGAGAAAAAAAGTGACCCAATTATGATGAAGGACAAAGAAGACGTAAGGGTAGACAGTGAAGGAACAGAGTTAGAGACTACTACTATGGAAATAGAAACAAACCTGAAAAACCTAAAAAAGGACAAGCAATCAAACAATTAGAAAATAAGCAAACAGGTACATTAAGTCTTGATATAGTAGGCACAAGATCATCAGTTAGGCAAAAGAAAGCCCCAAAATCAATGTCAAATGATTTTTTATGGTAGCAGAATCTTTAAATACAGATAGCCAGTTTCCTGTAAACTCTTCTAGTTTACCTAGAACTAAAACAATAATGATGGTACATAAAAAGAAACAGATTTGTTGTAGTAAAAATTCTCAATCTAGGATAAATCCTGTATCATTCCCTATTGATACAAATAAGTCTTTCACTGTATTTTATCAGAACATAAGAGGGTTAAGGAATAAAAATAGTGAACTGTTATGATCAGTGGTACCTAAGATCCCTCATTTAGTATGTTTAACACAACACCACCTTAAAGAACAAGAAATAGAAACCTTATCCACAGATCATTATATTCTTGGTGCCAAATTTTGTAGAGAGAATCTAAAGCACGGAGGTACAGGCATTTTCGTACATGAATCTCTACCATTTACAAATATCAATCTGCAAGAATTCTGAATGGAGCAGGATATAGAGACATGCGTGATCAAAATAAACTTACTAACCGCTATGATATATGTAACACGCATTTACAGATCGCCAACTGGCAATTTCATATGTTTTATAAAAGGTATAGATGCTATTCTAAATCAACTCATTAAACCAAATACTGAAATTATAGTATGCGGCGATATATAGACTATCTTGATGAAAATTGCTACAAACGACAATAACTGGACACTTTACTTGCTACATACAACTTAATTAGTACTGTGCTATTTCCAACCAGGAGTCTAGAAGGATCAATTTCAGCAATAGATAACATATCCATTGATATATCTCACAAAGATAATTATACCTTATATCCTCTTATAAATGGTTTGTCTGACCACGACGGACAGATAACACAGCTAGAAAACATAAACATGCAAAAGCAACCAAGTGAATATGGAACTGTACAAAACTTTAACAAGCACAATAGACAAAACTGAGCTATGAAATTTGGGACACAATTTTTGGTGACAATGATGTAAATAAAATATTTTATAACTTCCATAATATTGTTTAAGGATTTTTTACTCAAGCTTTCCTAAAAAGAAAATACAGATTCAAAAAAAAGACAGTACGTGTATGTCAAAAGGTATAAAGATGTCCACAAGCCTCAAAAGGGAATTATATCTGAGTAGCAGAAAAAGTAAGAACCCAAATCTTAAGGTACAATCCAAAAAACAGATTTTAACTTCTTATAATAAAACAAGGACTACTTGGAATATTGTGAAATCTGAAACAGAAAAAAAAGGGAAAGAATAAATATCATTAATGCATATTAATGGCAAGTTAATATGAAACCAACAAACAATTGCAAATTCTTTTAATGACTATTTTTTAACAATAGCAGAGAAATTAACAGGAGGAAACCAAACTGACAAATTGAGTCAACTAAAAAATAGAGCACCTATACATTATATACTTCAAAATTGTAGGTACCCCTATCCCAGGTACACATCAACTGAACAGACAGAAGAGATTATAAAATATATATAAAAAAAAAATACAATGAAATTTCAATCAAAATTCTTAAATGGAGTGTTCCTTTTATTAGTTCCCCACTAACATACATTTTCAATAAATCTCTTGAATTGGGTTCTTTTCCACCTAGATTAAAATAAAATACAGTGATTCCAATTTTTAAAACTGGAGACAAACTTAATATGTCCAGCTACAGACCAATATGTTTATTAATATCCTTTTCCAAGATTTTTGAGAAGATTATTTATACAAGAATTTATGCACATGTAGTCCTACATAAGATATTTGAAAATGAACAATATGGATTTAGAAGCAGCCTTTCTACTGACAATGTCTCTTACACACTAATATGTGAGGTCTTGTCTGCAATGAACAATAAGCATATGGTTGAAGGAATTTTTTGTGATTTAAGTAAGGCCTTTGACTGTGTAAATTACAGAATCCTATTGTCAAAATTAGAGCACTATGGAATAAGAGGTATATTTGGAGCCTTAATTAAATCTTACCTCACAGAGAGACATCAAAGAGTTGCATTAAAGGATAAAACTAATACTGTTAACTACTCAAACTGGGAACTTGTTAAGCATGGGGTACCACAAGGTTCAATTCTCGGCCCTTTATTTTTTTTTATTATACATAACTGATTTGCCTACAGTAACAGCTAGAAATGCTACATTAGTGTTATATGTTGATGATGCTACTCTTATAATTACCAATCCTAGTCCTATAGAATTTGCTAATAAATTAAATATAATTTTTGCTAATGTTAATGAATGGTTTAGGAAAAATTTGCTATTTCTAAATTTTAACAAAAACTACATACTTGCAATATGGAACAAAGAACAGTCAAAAACTTGACTTAAACATTACATTGCAAAATAACCAAATTACTAACAGCAGAAACACAAAATTTTTTGGCCTAACTTTGAAGAGACATTATCACGGAAATGCCATATCAATCACATATTATCAAGGCTGAGTTCAGCATGCTATACGATCAAGGTTATTACACCTCTCATGTCAGAGGATACTATGAAAATGATTTATTATTCATATGTACATTTGATAATAACATACGGTATAATTTTTTGGGAAACTCACCACATAGTATTGATATTTTTAAGGTTCAAAAATGGATAATTTGGATCATGACAAAATCAAGAAGTAGGGATTCTTGCAGAGAGTTGTTTAGAAGACTAGAAATTTTGCCTTTACAACCCCAATATAATTTTCTGTATTATTATTTGTGGTAAAGAATAAAGATTTATATAAAACCAACCAAGAAATCAATTACATTACCACAAGATTGAATATAAATTTACATCCTCCAGTGTGTAACTTAGACTGTATTCCAAAAGGGAGCTTATTACTCTTGTACAAAGTTATTTAACTACCTACCATTAAAAACAAAAAGTCTCACAAGTGAGATAAAATTATTTAAACCAGCTTTAATGATGTTTCTTAACTTACATTCATTTTATACAGTGGAGGAATACTTTAGTACAGTTATAATTAAGAAGGTTTCTGGAGGAACTGTTAACTCATCTCTAATAATTTTAAATTGTATAGTAAATAACTGTATAGTAAATAATTGATGGGCTGGGCATGTGACGCGTATGGGTGAGGAGAAGGGAGTGTATAGGGTCTTGGTGGGGAAACCGGAGGGAAAGAGACCACTGGGGAGACCTAGGCGTAGATGGTTGGATAATATTAGGAAGGATCTCCAGGAGGTGGGATGTGGGTATGGGGACTGGATTGGACTGGCCCAGGATAGAGACAGGTGGCGGACGCTTGTGAGTGCAGTAATGAACCTTCGGGTTCCGTGAAATGCGGGGAATTTCTCAACTAGCTGCAAACCAGTTAGCTGCTCAGGAAGGACTCTGCACCTTGGAGTAAGTAAGTAAGTATAGTAAATAATACATGTTGCATACTTGAAATATACTTTGACACAAAATTATGCCAAGCACAACCAAGAATGATTACTAATATATATGATAAGGAGCTGTTTTATATTAGATGTATTTAACAATATGACAATTTCTATATCATTAAGGTTATTGTAACCTAATTTGGATCTATGGAATGTGAAAAATAAATAAATAAAGTTTATAACGGTTGTTGTAAAGGTATCTTTTGTACTTCCTTTTTTGCTCAGTGTGTGTTCCATTGTACTGTTAGTTAGAATGAAAAAAATACTGCATTTTATTATCGCTTAGTAGGAAAAGATTATGAAAATCAAACTTCACTTGCTTGCATGTCTCCCGTTTTCCTCAAGTTCCTATAAATATAGAAACAATACCCAAGTTGTTGTAGTTAAATCTGCAATTATACTACTGCTCAATAATTTCTTGTTAAGTCAATAATCAAGCTGCATCACAGTCTGTTTAGTCACAAATAACATGCAAATAACTGCAACATTAACAAATGTTATATCCACTTTAACAATGGGGTGTTAATGAATAAGTATTTATCTAATTAATGAATTGCTAAAACAACATTTCCAAATTATGGCAATGCCTAATAAGAGGAGAAGGAATAGTAAGAGATAAAAATGCTAGTATTTTTAGTCTGAATCAGAAATTATTAATTGTTCTATACATATTTCTCAAACATCATATATTTTTCCTGCTACTGGTACCTTTGATATGCACCCAGCAGGCAAAAGTCTTCTAAGAGTTTTGTTTTGATTCATTTTCTGAAAAAATTCAATTGGAATACAGCTACAAATACCCAGATTTAATTTTCTGCATACTTCCAGCAAACAAAACTTAATTATACTCACTTATGTAAGTATCTAACTATATATGAGAATTAAAGTGTCATACTGAAGAGAAATGAAAATTATCAGCAGAATGAATCATTTCATGATATTTTAGGCCTATGACAAGTAAAAAGATATTAAAAACAACCCTTCAAATCCTTGAAAAGATGTAATGTTTTTTCATCCACACCACCTACATGCAGTTCACTCATGTTACAGGAGGTTTGCAGACACACAGTTGCAAATGAATTGAAAATATCAAAGTACAAGGATTGTTTCCAAAAACTAACGCTGTCACAAATGTCTGATGTATTACTGTGATGGAGAGGCACAAGTAAGCCTTAAATCAAAATAGTGCCTCTTATTAATTTTAAATGTATTACTATTTCTTTCTTTGGCCAAAAAAAATTCTACCATAAATTCCCATACTTAAGACAAGATATTCATGCCAGATTGTTAACATAATTTTAACCAATTACAAATGTTTTGTTTAAAGATTTATTTTTAAAAAAATGCTGTTCATCTACAGAGCATGTAGAAATCCTGACAGACGCTTCACTTACAAAAGAATCCTGTACAAAAAAAAATTGGTACTGATAAATCCTCTCACTTTGTACCTTAATCTACCACACGAAATTCATGAGATGTACTAAGATTACTATTCAATCCTAGTCTATTTTGACATAATGTGTGTCACGGCTAACATCACAAGTTATCAGTACAGATGAATGAATGACTTGGGCTCCACTTACCAAGTGAGTGGAAATAATATTAACATTACGAATCCAAATGGGATACACAGGTGTTTTTAGAATCTGCGCTCTCAAAAAAACACATTTGGATCCCTGTTTTCCTTCAGGTTAGTATTATCCATTCCACAAAGTGACGATGCCTTGTCCTGGTTACAGGTACTGATTTTGTAAAAATATTATACCAGTGAAATACTATCATTTAGAGGTATAAAATGTCAATAAATAATATTGAAGTTTCACTGTAAAGTGGACAACTTGTCTAGGAGTTCGAAGGCATGCCAAATAAAGACAAATTTAAACACATTTATTTACATGAACTGGGCTTAAGGTGTGCTTAAAAACCAAATTTTGGGGTTTGCAGGGTTTCGTTCCAAAGACTTTCAAGTTATAGAGGAGAAACTTATAAATTTAAAATACCAATTCAAATCATCACATACTCAGACACTGCTACATAAAAAAATAATGTGTATTGGAAAGGGTTAGAAATATTCTGTGCAATAAAAAAATGAAATAAAAGTAGAAGCTTGGTTAGCATATTCGGAATAGCGACTAGGCTACGAGCTGGATGATCTGGATTTTGAATCTGGGTGGGCTAAGTAATGTTTTCTCTTCTTTAAAACATCCAGGGTAACTGGAGGTAAAGCTGTCAGGGTGTGAAGGTGACCACTCCCCTCCATCTAGTGCTGAGGTTAAGAATGATGTGGTGCTATACCCCCACTCCCCCTGTATGTGTTCATGGTATGCACATGTTCAACCTTTATTAAATCTAAGTGAATGGCTAATAGTCTAGCCTGGTTGAGACTGTGGGGATGAAATGCACACTGTGAGTATCAAAGAAGCAAGAAACATAATATTTCAAATCACAATATGACATTTTTCTGAATGTTCTCAGTTTCTGATAGAAAAATCAACAACTGAGATAGACATGCTAGCCATTATGCTGCTATGCAAGATGATATTGTGCCTAGTGGCTCATTGTTGCCATTGTTGTGAGGAATGAGTAGCAGAGGGCATGCACATATGTGCTTTTGTGTGTCAGGGATACAGACCACAGTTTTTACCTCCTTGCAGGCAAGATTATGTATAATTGCAGATCCTCTTTCTTGAAGAACAGCATTATCAGAAAGAAGGGAATTCACAGCCACCTTAGTTGTACATCGAATATTACTGATCATAGTGTTGCAGTACTGCCACTCTGATATATACAGTAGCCACTCGGAGCTGCTCAAGTTTTCAAACATATTACAAATCTGCAATGTAACATGGATGTTAAGTTATGGGTAGCATTACGTACACAATATGGCATATGATTATCATGTAAGATTATCACCTACATCAACACACAGAAAAAAATTACTGTAATCGAAACAGTATATTGTACAAATATAACTTCCCCAGAAAAATCTATTAGTAATTTGTCACAAACACAGACACACACAAAACAGACAAAAAATATTAGAAAAAGGCCTGTATCATCATTGCTCTTAGGAACTTTATTAACATATTGAGTACATATCATGAAAAAGAGATCATCAATTGATGAACAGATATGTCTCAAGAGTTCACACATAACAAAACAAATGCGCTAGACCTCAGTGATACCATGATTTGTTAAAGCAGTAATGAAACTTACAAATAAGGCTAGTGCTTCTTGTTCTTCAACAGATAATCTGTCCACATCATGTGCATAGTTCATAAGCACATGTTCTCGCCTGTCCTGGTGTAGTAACAATATCACATCGTCCTTGAGTGCAGCTGCAGCCAACACATTCAGAATCCGTACCCTGATTTCTGGCTTCAGAGATTTGTCATGAAGTAGTCGCCCTGAACAAATCAGTGACTCTTCTATAAATTCATACACACAATACTTCACTGCAACTGCAATTGAACCTATATTGTAACCACAAGACAACAGAACATACATGATTTGATTGCATCCCCTTCTAAATCAATTATTTTATAGAATTTTGGGAGAATACTCATCTTACTATCTACAGTATTTAGGTATTTGTTTCATAATAACTCATCAGCAAACACTGGTACTGGTTTACTGCATTCACTTCCAATCACACCTCCCCCATTCTCTTCACTTTCCAATGATCTATTGTTAGTACAAAACTAAAAAGCACTGGATCTTATTTTAAATCACTGTGAAGCAATAATGTATCGGAAATATGACTATCAATACAGATTTCAATGAAACAGTAACTCCATGAAGCAGAGTTCTTGAGCAGTTAGTAGACACTAAACTATTTGACAAGTTTTCTATTTTTATGGAACTGAGATGATTATTGTCATTTACATATGAGACAGCTATTGCACCCTATCCTGAGCCAGATAAGTCCAGTTCACATCCTCAAACCCTATTTTTCTAAGAATTTATTTAAGGTGTTGGACTGTGTTAACTATGAGTTACTAATACATAAACTTAAATTTTATGGTGTTACAAGAGTCTTCTTGGATTGGTTTAGATCCATTCTTTTTGATAGGCAGCAATGAGTAACAATGAAACTTACAAATACTACAACTGACGCCTCTAACTGGAAAATTATTGAAGCGTGGAGTTTGTAAAGGCTTGGTTCTGGGACCACTGTTGTTTGAAACACACACACACACATATATATATATATATATATAAAAATGATTTTCCCAGACTGATCAATAGTTATTCAATGTCATCATGTTTGCAATGACAGAAGTATATTTATATATAATACTAACCATGAACAACTAAATTTAAATTTTAAATTGGTTCTTATTCAAATATTAAAATGGTTTCAGGCTAATCAGCTTACATTAAATACAGAAAAAACAAGCTTAGTAAAATTTGTACCAACTAAATCTTTTTTATATCCACCAAATCTATCCTATATGGGTCAGATACTTATTGAATTAAATAATATAAAATTTCTTGACCTTCAACTGGACAGTCAACTTACTTGGTAGATGCATGTAAATTACTTATTCAATAAACAAAGTGTTAATTTGATTTATAATGGGAGGGCTTGTTCATATATTACATATAGAAACAAACGGTTGTATATTTTGCTCATTTTCATTCCCTGATAAAATATGGTATAATATTCTGGGGCAATTCAACTACAACACATAAGGACTTTATGGTTTAAAAAAAAAGGCTATTTAGAACCATTTTGGGAATAGGCCCAAGATGTTCCTATAAAGGCTGGTTTGTGAAACTAAACAATTTGCCAATACTACTATGTTTGTATATTTTTTCGTTAATAATGTTTGCATTTAATAATTTGGATAACTTTAAAACTAATCCATTGTTGCATGATTTTAATATTAGGAGCAAAAAAATCAATTACCTTTTCCGTCAGTGAAACTCACCTTTGTTAAAATGGGTATCATTTTTTCTGCTACAAACTTATTGGAATTACAAGAAAATAAAATGCCTTTTAAGTCAGCACTGAGCAAGTATCTCCTTACTCACGTATTTTATTATGTGGAAGAATTTTTACTACATAACGATACAAATTAACAATTTTATTACAAGTAATATTATTATACATATCTTATATTGTTACATACATGCATTTTATACATTATACTGTTGTGATGTTCTTTAATTATTGAACTGCTGCTGTTTTATTATATTAATTGTTATTGTTTACTTGTAAGTGATGATGATGTGTGAAACAAGAATTTTTGACATGTTTCATACTCACTGGTTACAGGATGGAGCTTGGATCTTTGAAATGTATATGAAATGTAAATATAAATGTAACTGTAAATCTAAATGCAAATGTAAGAGCCATTTTAACACTATCTTCCAAACTGCTCCTATTTTTCCAAATGATCCCTTCTCTTTGGGTGTCTTGACTAAAATTCTGTATGCATTTTGCATTTCTTCCATTCATGCTATACGTCATGCCCATCTGGCCATCTCAGTTTGACCACCTTAATAACACACAAT
>Ga0209755_10004180_pt1 | contig 17307 bp, 14 predicted proteins | sample TergutCo191P1_FD_187301 | JGI IMG/M metagenome (GOLD analysis project Ga0209755, IMG submission 187301) | Cornitermes sp. P1 segment gut microbial communities from Petit-Saut dam, French Guiana - Co191P1 (SPAdes) (version 2) | ecosystem: Host-associated > Arthropoda: Insects > Digestive system...
ATTGATGGTGGGCATATCACTCTTTGCTATCATGGGTACACTCCTCTTCTGTTAGGATATAACTTTAAACTATAGAAACCGTCATGTCAAGGGTATATAAATCAACCACGTGTAGAAATCAATAGGGAAATGTAAAAATTCATGTTCATGCCGTTTTTACTGGCTCCAATGGCGGAATTGAGTTATAGGGCTCTGCCGTTTGCTCTACCTAAACTGCCGAATCGCGTCAATCATCGCGACAAAATTTTCAACAGGTGTGTTGCATTGGGTGTTGTGGATGGTGTTAAAGACGAAGCCGCCAGAGTTGTTGTATGTTTTGATGCGTTCTGTTACCTGGCTAAAAACCTCGTCAGGTTTACCGTAAGGGAGCGTGTGCTGGGTATCAACGCCGCCGCCCCAAAAAGTTATGTTTTCTCCAAATTCGCTCTTTAGAACATGGGGATCCATATCGGCGGCGCTGTTTTGTACGGGATTTAAAATGTCAAAACCGGCTTCTATCAGTTTTGGGATCAGGGGTTTGATTGCGCCGCAGCAATGTTTAAAGACTTTCCAGTGAGTATTTTGATGTATCCAGTCTGTCATGCGTTTGTAGTAAGGAAGGTATACTTCGACGAAAGTCGCGACTGAGCACATTGGACCGATCTGGCTGCCAAGGTCTGTACCGCAAAGATAAACTACATCGATGTTATCACCTACCGCTTCTTTAAAAAGCGAGAGGTTTTTAATTGCGATTTGTGTCTGCCTGTCATAGAGCTCTTTTAGAAAATCCTGGCGGATTGCCATCGAGATATACCATTCTTCAATGTCCCTGATGCCTTTTGGGTGCTTTAAAAAAGTACCGGGAACCAGGGCGACGTCTCCAAGCGCTGTGCCGCCAGGATTCGCTATGATAGCGTAATCCGTATTTTTTCGCAGGGTTGCGGCTTCTTTTTGATAATAAGAGAGGGTTTCATCGCTAATTAGGGTAAATTCTTCAAGGTTGTCTTCTACTGACGGGTTATCCTCGTCAAAAGGCGGCGTTTCGCGCATTATGGCATCAAAATAAAAGCCGCCTTTGGGCATAAGGCCGCTGGGAGGAACTGTTTTGTCGCCAACCGGATATTGGTAAAGCCCGCCTTCGCTATTCACTGTCGTATTAAAACCGCCGGGGACAAGAACAGGCGTGCCGTCAAAAAGCGTCCAGGGTTTCCAGTCATCATTTCTAAAACCAAAGAGATTTGTGTATGTCATTATCGGGACGCAGTCTACACACAGTTTTTCGCGGAGATCTTCTTCTACTTCGCCCAGCATTTGGTAACAATCAACAATTTTAACAGGGCGCTCCGGCAGGTTATACGCCTTGCGAAGTTTGTATATCATTGACGCGCTGATGCCTGTAACCGGGCTGCTGCCGAAATCAACCGGGACTTTATCCGGTTGGGTATGGTTAAGGGCGGCTTTTACTCTTTCCCGCGAAGTCATAATTACCCCTCCTGACGCTTTAGAATTTCTTCCAACCGTACAGTTCGCTCTTCATTGATTGATGTGTAACACGCTTCGACGCACGCTATCGTTTTTATGTTGTCTTCGATATCAATTTCCGGTTTTCCTCCGGTTTCAACTGCGCGCAACAGATTTGCCATTGTACCTACGAAGGCATCCGGGAACCATACAGTATCCCACTTGGGTTCGATCCAGCCTGATGCCTGCTTTGAAGTAAGTTTCAGTGTGCTTGGCTGGCGCTGCGGATAAACAGGCCACCCAATTGTGCCGGTTGCCATGCCCTCCAGCCCCTCTACGCGCCATTTAATGTAAATATCTTTTTCGCAAGGTTCACCAGGCCATGCCCAGACATCGTCAAGGCTGGTAGCCATAAGTTCATCGGCGTATTTGTAAGTAAATTGCACAATGCCGTCTGTATGGCTGAACTGAGTGCGCGGATCTGTGCGGCATATTGCGGTTATCTTATCCGGATCGCCGAACAGATAGCGGAAAATATCAACATGATGAATACCCATGCTGTAAATTTCCAGATTGGGATACTGCTTAAGAAAGTCCTGCCAGTGCGGAATCGCGCGCATCTCTATTGTTGCCAATACAGGTTTTCCCAAAAGGCCTTTAAGAAGAGCGTGTTTTAAAGCGCGCATTGACTGATCGTAACGCATGTTGGAGTTCACCGCTATCGGAATGCCCATCGATTTTCCGATTGAGGCAATTTCGCGCGCTCCTTTAAGAGACATAGCCGCTGGCTTCTGGATAAGGATACCCTTTAAATGCTTTTTTTGCGTAGCGTATCTGAGTACATCCATTTGAACATCCGGCGGGAGCGCGATATCAAGAATTTCAATTTCCGTGTCGTCAACAAGCTGCTGCCAGGTCTCGTGGATTTTTTTAATCGAATGCCGTTTCGCCGCCTCTTCCCGCCGCTCTTTGAGCAGGTCATTAATAGCGACAGGATTAAAGCCCGCGTTCCTGTAGGCAACCAGGTGGCAATCGTTCATTATAAAACCCGCCCCTATGCAGCCTATGGCAAAATCTTTTTTATCAGGCAAGACAGGAAGGGTCGCGTTTTCCAGTTCCTTTTTAATTTCCAGTGACATCCTTATACCCCTTGCCGTTTAAGCACGTCATTTAGGAAGCCCTTGGCGCGGGCGATATCTGTTTCATCAAGATGCTCAATGATAATGGGCATATTGGGGTGATCTTTGGCCAGCAGCTTCGCGTAGAGATCATAATTTAAAACACCCAGGCCGGCGGCAGGAAGCTCTACAGCGCCAGAGCCCCGGAAGGTATGGGATTCATCGGCGTCTATTTCCGCGTGTTTTTCGGTGGTGTCGGCGGCTCGTTTACAGTCCTTGGCATGAGCCAAAACCATTTTATCGCTTAAAGCATCGAAGATACGGCGAAGCTGATTATCCACATCGTCAATATTGCTTTCGTCAAAGTAATTTGTAGGATCGCAGAGTAGTTTTATGTTAGGCAGATTGATGTCTTTAAAGAGACGCAGAACCTGCTCGACAGAGCCAATAACATTGTTAACATAATTTTCTACTATATAAGTGGCGCCGTGTTCTAGCGCGAATTTAGTTACATCGTAGATAACTTCGCATGTCTCCTGGTACACAGCCTCTGAAGCGTTGTTATCGTGCCAAACCCAATCGCTGTCCCGGTTGTAGGTCCCGGTTTCGCTGGCGACATATGGGCAGCCCAAATCCAGCGCGCGTTCCATCATCATTTTGATATAGGCAATGTTGGCTTTCCGCTTGTCAGGGTCCGGGTGTATAAGGTTCGTGTAGCCGGATACAGCCACAATAGGCAGATTCGCGTCACGGAATTTATCGCGGATCTCTATGGCTTTTTGTTTTGAAAGGTGTTCTTTCGCCGCGTCGCAGTCCTTAAATGAAACATCAAGCTGGACGCAGGAAAAGTCCGAAGCCTTGATCCGCTTAATAACCTCGTCAATCGTATAGGGATAATACCCAGTAAAAATTCCCGGTAACAGCATATTTTTCTCCTTTAAAAATAATATTACTTATCTGATTAAGGTTTTTCCTTATTCTACTGCCTTACGGGCTTTTTGCGGTTGTACATGGCCAGAAGAACAAGCAATACCCCGCCAAAAACAATGTTTCTGATAGGCGGAGAAAAGCCAAGCGTGGTCAGCATATTACTCAAAACGACCATTACCAGCGCGCCGGCGATGCTGCCGGAGTAACTGCCTACGCCTCCGGCAAATGTCGTTCCTCCGATAATGACAGCGATAAGCGATTCAAAAGCGTAATGATCAAACATTTGGGCCTGGACGATCTGCCTGAAGCCCGCTCCCAGCATGCCGGAAAAAGCAGCCAGCATACCGGAGAAAACATATGATAAAACCTTGACTTTATTGACATTTACTCCGCCCAACCTTGCCGCTTCGGCGTTGTTGCCCACAAGGTAAAGCTGCCTGCCGAAGGATGAACGGTTTAGAAGGTAAAAAACCAGCGGGTAAAATACAATCGCGTATAATACAAGCGAAGGGATATGCCCGAAGAATCTGTAGATGACGCTTTGGATAAAAAGCGGTGAAGGAAAGCCAAAAGGCCTTCCCGAGGTAAGCACAAATTGCAGCCTCGTTACCACATTGCTTATTACCAAGGTAACTATCAGCGGGGGGAGTCCGATTTTGGTAGTGCATATACCGTTAACAAACCCGACAGCCGCCCCCATTGCCATGACGGCCAAAAAAGCGGGGACAAAATTGCCATTCTGGCCGTTCATCACGGCAGCGGTAATTATCGCTGCGGAAGACATAACCGCGCCTACCGAAAGATCAAGGCCGCCGCCGATAAGGACAATGGTCTGCCCCGCGGCCGCGAAGCTTAACAAAAGCACCAGCATCCCTATCGTAGTTAACGCCCTGATGCTTAAAGCCGTCGGAACCAGCGTTACAGTGATAACATATAACAGTACAGCGATAAGCACTGCCATCCACACGGGGCTTTTTATAATAAAGGAGCTCGCCTGGCGGAGGAAAGATAACGCGGGAACAGTTTTACTTTGCATCAGTATCCATCCTTTTTAATGGATGCTTGCCCGTGATTTGCATGTACTTATTTTGAATACTGGCGGTAAGCGCTTCACGCTGCCCTTTCATGGTAACGATCGTCATAAGCAGACCCAGGAAGATGATAACGTCCGCGAAAAGGTTGTGCCAGAAAGTTACTACGGCTACTCCTCCCAGTTGGGGGAAAATCCTGAATATTAAATCAAAGAAGAAACGAACCGAGTTTTGTATAAGCACAAAAAAGCCGGCGCCAAAAACGCCGCAGGCTAATGTACCCCATCCGCCAAAAGTCAAGCCGCCGATTATAGCCGCGGCAATTGAACGCAGTCCCAGTTCCTCACCCTGATTGGGGTTGCCTGACGCTGACATGAGCGTAATGCAAATACCCGCAAGCCCTACAACAAAGCCTTTAAACAAAAACGCCTGAAGTTGAACTTTGACCGGGCTTATACCCGCAGCGAAAGCATTTTGCGGATTCGCGCCGACAGCATAAATATTGATCCCAAATCTTGTGCGTTTGAGATATGCCCATATCAATAGAACCAACACAAGAAAAAGGGCGGAAAACGGCAAGAAACCTAAAATTCTGGATTCGTATAACATCCAGTACGACATAGGAATCGAGCCTTGCGGCAAGGGCATGATAAGCAAGTTTACCCCGCGAATTACGAATATCATCGCGAAACCTACCAGTAAATCCGGCAGCCGTAATACCGAAATGAAAAGCCAGCAGACCAGCGAAGCGACTATCGCCGCGAGGATTCCAATCAAGCACCCCAGCAAAAACGGAATGCCCCACTCTTGCACAGTCATGATGGTAACAACGTTTACCAACGCGACTTGCTTACCGATAGACAAGTCAAGAGTGCCGGAAATAAGCAGAACGCTTTGACCAATAACAACCAACAAAAACGGCATGCTTGTAAGGAAAAGCGTGTTGATATTCCGCGCGGAGAAAAACCTGTAAGGCCCCTGTAAAACGATAAGGAGAACAAGCGCGAAAAGAAACAGAGCGAATCCCGTAAAAGCGGGCATCTTTTGCATATTATGAAACGAGTCTTTAATTTTCTGCATACGGCCTACCTCTTTCATCACATGCCCATCATTGCCGCGACAAGATGTTCCGCGGTTCTGCGCTCGCCGGCCAACATACCGCTTATACGCCCTTCATAAAAAACATATATCCTGTCAGCGATATTAAGCAGCTCTTCATATTCGCTGGAGGAAATGATAATCGTCATACCTTTACTCGCGCACTCTTTCAAAGTTTCGTGAATATCGTAACGTGAATGATAGTCTACTCCTTTGGTCGGGTCGTCCAACAAGAGCATATTCGGGTTCATCGCGATCCATCGCGCTATGACAAGTTTCTGCTGGTTTCCTCCGGACAATGTATTAGCCGCGTCATAGATGTGTCCGACTTTTATGTTGTACTTGGTAACCGCGTTCCTGGCAAATTCCATAAGAGATTTGGGAGTAATGTATTTTAATAGATTGGATTTCGCTATTTTTCCCACAGCGATATTTTCACTGATCGTGCGCAGGGGGAAAATCGCCTCGCGAGTCCGATCGCCTGAAACAAAGCCGATTCCGTTGCTTACAGCGTCTCTGGGAGATCTGAAGCGCGTTATTTCCCCGTTAAACTTTATAGTTCCGCCGCTGGCGTTTATGGCGCCAAGCAACACCCGGATGAATTCCGGCTGGCCTTGACCCTGCAATCCCGCTATCCCGATTATTTCCCCTTTATACGCGTGCATTGAGACGTCCCAAACCTTTGGGAATATCTTCAACTCCTTAACATCAAGTTGAGGTTCACTGTCAGCGCGAACAGTCTGCGCGGCGTGTTCGCTGTTATCACGTATCTCGGGACGGCGGCCAGTCATGTGATATACAATTTCATCGAGCGTAAACTCGGAAACCTTACCTTCTTTGACGGTCTCTCCGCCGCGCATGATGGTAATCGTATCACAAATTTCGAATATCTCATTCATGCGGTGGGTAACGTAGACAATTGCCACCCCTTCAGATTTCAGTTTGCGAATTGTATCAAAAAGTACCTGAATTTCATTATAGTGAAGAGAAGCGGTTACTTCATCGAGCAATAACAGCTTTGGCTCTTTCGATACCGCTTTTACCACCTCTAACATAGCCTTGGTTGACGGCATAAGTGACTGAACATAAGCGGTGGGATCGCATTCCAGCTTAAAACGTTCCAAAAGCTGATTAATTTTATCCTGCGCGGCTTTGCGATCTATAAGCTTTAGGCGGCCAAGCGGCTCATTTCCAAGCAGGACATTGTCGGCTACGCTCATCTCCGGGATCAGGCTAAATTCCTGGAATGCCGTAGCGATACCATGCTTTCCCGATTCCTCGCCGGAACGGATCTGAATGGGTTTACCATTATTGAGTATCTCGCCGCTGTTTGGTTGATATGTGCCTGCCAGCACCTTTATCATGGTTGATTTTCCGGAACCGTTAGAACCCAGAAGCGCCCGAACTTCACCGGGAAACATGGTAAGCGATGCTGAACCATTAAGCGCGACCACCGAGTCGAAAACTTTTTTAATTCCCTTCATTTCATACATTCAGGAACACCTCAACGCTCACGAATGGGTTTCCGGCTGGCGTACGCTGCTTTAGCCGCGCGTTATCCGCCAACCGGAAGGTATAATACTGCGAGTAGATTAACGGAAGAACATGTCCGCTATTTCAGTTATGGTATACCAATAAGTGATAGCGTCTCCGGGTGCCATTGAATTGGCGAGATCAATGTGTTCTTGGGTCATAGTATCGAGGGTAAAATCGAACTTTGACGGAAGAAGGATTGTGCGGGTGACCGGGTCGTGGTACATGTCGGTTCTCATTTCCCTGCCAAGGATCTTGTTAAGGGCAAAGTTAAGCGCGCTCGCGCCAACCCCAGGAGGATTGGAGAGTACCATAAAGTCCATAACACGACTGTCCCTGTTAATCGCGATCATTCTCTGCATCCATGCCCCGGTGTCGTTAAAACCCATGAACCTGGGGAAAGGTGTGCCTGTAGCGTCAAACGCGGCAAGCGCGTTTTCCGCGAGCTGTGAAATGAGGACGCCATCAAACTGAACGCCGGAGTTGATGATCTCGGTCATAACAGTCTGCGAGGGACCCGGAGCCCAATCGTGATGGCCTGTCGCCACAACCACAAGCCCTTGTTCCCTGATCCCTTCATTGAATCCACGCTGGCGATCTGTGTTAGCCTGGACTCCCGGCATGGCTTCGATCATAACGACTCGCGCGCCACGGCCAAGGACTCTGCCCGCTTCTCTCGCTGTTCTAAGGCCAAGGTAGTATTGATCGGTAATTATGTTCAGAACACCGATATTGGGGGTAACATATTGTATGTCCGCGAAGACCCATAGAATACCAGCATTCTGGGCGCTAATGATGAGAGGATCCATACCTGATGAGGTAACAGGATTGACGACCAGGATGTCGAAGCCTTCATTTATGCTGTTACGGATTTGTGTCGCCTCCAGCGCCGCGTCCCAGTTGGAAACAGCGGTGTTGATGCTGACATTAAGTCTGTACTCAATAGCGGCAGTTACAGCTTCCCGAAGATCGGCTTCGTAACGGATGCGGTAAGGGTTGCCCTCAATGACAGCATTGTGCGACATAACACGAACGATACGGTTACCGCCGGCATCGTACTGTGGACCGCGTTGGCCTCTGCCTCCCGCGAAAACAACGCCGCCTACCAGGAGAAAAACTAAAACAAAACCAATGATTTTTCTCACAGAAATCCCTCCTATATTTTACATAAAAACATTATAATATCATACGATATTTATTTGATAAAGGTTACCACACCATAGGCGTGCCGTAAAGGGCTAACAAATAATTATTTTACCAGTTAACTTCTATCGGCTGCCCCTGGATCAGATTTTCCAGCCCTTCAATAACACGCTGCGCGAAAAGATCCCTCATGGCAAACCGGCCCACTCCATTTACAAATACATTCGCCCGCCGAGCCTGACCGGGGTAAAGCGTCAGCGTATCGGGCTGTTTTTCCGGCGAGGTATATATGTATTTAATCTGAAGCATCGCGTCTTCAACAGGGCGCGGCAGCACTCCAAGATATGTCCCATCATGCGAAGCGCTCGTAATCAACCGGAAAAATGAGCGAAACAGGGTAACACTGACTTCCCGCCCGGCATAGGTGATCACAGGGTCGCGCGGATTGGTGTTGTCAATATCGAAACGATGGACGCCATACGGTGTTGATACAACAACTGCCGAAAGATCCATCAGCATCGGGGTTAAAAACCAGCGCAGCGGGAGTCTTTCAAATTGGATATCAATAAAAGGCAAACGATCAATGATAAATACGGCGCATATATCGTTTAATGTCGCGTAAAAACGCCCATCCTCCGCCGGGACAACCCGCAGGAGCATGTCGATAAGATCCCCGGCTACGCCGCTGACCATTTCATATCTTATTGTCATATAAGGGGTATCAAAGCCGAGAGCGGTAAAGTCTTCATCACTCAGGTTATATCCCGCGATATCACCCCTTATCCCAAACAGAGAGCCAAATACTTCTATCCCATAGGCCTGATCGAGTTGGTAAACAGACGCTCCATATACTATGTGGGTGGCCGTGCCGAAAGATATAGCGGCTAACGCCGTTTCCGTGTCCGCGCCGGTTGTGGATCTAATAACCACCGGCTCCGAAAGACTGCCGCCTTCAAACGTTATATCACGTATGGCTGAAAGCGGACTTGAAAGCGTCAACCGCGGGGTCAAATATCTTGTAATTACCTGCGTTTTTGGCAGCAGAAACTGCTGTGCCAGAAACTGCGGGATTACATATACATAGTTCGGCGGCCTTTCAACACCGTTTCCGCTAACAAGCGCGAAAGAGTTTCCCGAGACACGTTCCGTCGCGCCAATCGTCAAGGTAAAATACCTTCCATCAAAAAACTCTATTTGAACGAAGGCTTCTGGGTTTGAGACGCCAGTTTCGCGCAAAACATAATCCCTGTTAGTACGCGAAGCATCCGCGGGAATAGCCCGAAGCGCCACAAGCTGCGAGCTGCGCGTTAAAAATTCCACAAACGCGTCCACATCGATTAGGTACGGCGGGATATCATCGGCGACATAGCCGCCTTCTTCAAAATCAAAGTAAAAATGAAAATCCCCATGTTCGTTACTGACAAAAACCGAGCGCACATCTGTTGCCTGACCTGATGCGAACAGAATTATATCGGAAGTTGTCCGCGTCGGATTAAATAGCAGCAGTATAAACGCGACCGTCAGTGCCGCGACCGCGGCAGCGCCAATAATGACAAATCGTACCAGATTTTTCATATAAACTTTATTTAAACCTTCTGAATAACCAAACCCCAACACCCATCAAAAGGATTGAAGCCGGTAAGACGCCGACCAAAACCACGCCCAACACGGACGCTTGCGCGCTTGTTATACCGAGCGTCCTTCTCGCGAGCGATGTTGGCAGGATATTGATGGTATCTCTGTCTGTCAGGTCACCCAGGAGGTTCAGAAGATATTCAACATTTGTGACCGAAGTGTTTAATAGCGCGATTGGATCGAGCATCCCGGTCGAGGATGATACAATCAAGTGCGATTGCAAAAGACTGCCGTCACCCGATACCGCGTTAGAGCTCGATTTGACAAGCGCGGGCATCGGGCCCCATATTTCCGCGTCATCCGCTGTGAAATCACTGGCCGCGTCCGCGGGGCGTACCCCTGAAGTTTCGCTGAAGACCAGGAGCGTTTCTACAAAACGGCTGTCTCTGGAGGTGAATAAGGTTTCCATCGGCCGCGACGCAGGCATCAAAAACGGCATGGAATTATCCCTTAACATATCTGCATAGCGGCCCGACATGTACATCGCTGTTGGGAAGAAGGGCTGGAACTGATAAGTGTGTATTGAGCGTGTTTCAAAAACAGCGCCATTCGAGAATCTGATGCCCCATTCGGATAAAAACCTGTCAAGGTTTGGCATCGCGCCTTGTTGAGCGCCCGCGGTAAGAAACAATATTTTCCCGTATTCACCGTCATTGCGCAAAAACGCTTCCAACATTCTTATAACGCTCTCGGAGAGGTCGATCGTAGGCAGAAGCAGCATGGCGATGTCGTACTCTAAAAGATTCGCGGTCAAAAGGCTGACAGAGTGCACTTCATAGTTGTTGTCTACGAGTATCGAATTAAACACATGGTTTTCTGTCGCGCCGTTGCCGGTTAACATGGCGATTCTGATCATATCATCGCTTAGGACGTTTAAAATTGCCGATGTGATTGCTTCTTCCGCTCGCGACGCCGCGATCACAAGACTGCCATCCCGCATTTGGGCGTAGCGGAACAAGGTCATCGCTGGCACATGCCTGGTATTTCCGCCGCTTTGCACTATGACGTCCCCGTGGGAAAGCCTGAGATCCGGAAAATTAACGGCAAAAGCGGGATTGGCTATATAATCAACATATTCAAGAGTTATAAGACCTGAAAAACGCGGAAATTGATTGATAATCCTTCTAACATGATCAAGCTCTCTGGAACCGCTGAAACCACCTTCATCCGAAAGAACGAAAATTTTGACCGGCCTATCCAGCGCCCTTATAAACGCCTGGGTATCAGCGCTTAATCTATATACTGTGCCTGCCGTAAGGTCAATTTCCAAAAAATGGCGCTGCGAAAGCAACAGCGCGATACCATTGACAAGGAACAATAGCGCGACCAAAAGCGCTGTAACACCCGCGAACAAGCTATTTATTTTTAATGAGTGCCTCATTTTATTCTAAAGCTCCTATTGTTCCAATGTTCCAAAACTTCTACCATCTGCGGCGTTCAAGTACGATTACCGTTAAGCACACGAAAAATGCCGCTATGCTGATAAAAAAGACGACGTCAGCAAGTCCAATAACGCCGATCGTAAATCCCCGATATCTGCCATTCCATGATATATGACGAAAAAACATTCGAAGCGCGTTGCTTGCGACTACATGCTGCATCGCGTCAAGCAGGATTAAAAACAAGCTTGCCGCGAATCCACCCGCGGCGGCGACCACCTGGTTTTCGGTCAGTGAGGATATAAACAGGCAAATGGCTATGATAGCGGCGCCCAGCAGCAGCAAACCGAAAAAGTTTCCAAACACAACCGGCCACTCTGGCTGTGAAAAATACTCCAGAACAAGCGCCATCAAAATAGTTCCCGAAATGGCGATTATATAGACACAAAGCGCGGCAAGATATTTACTCATGACAATACAGAAACGCGAAGCCGGAGAAGTCAGCAAAGTATGGTCTGTCTTCATGCGGCGCTCTTCGCTAAGCAGCCTCATTGTGAGCACCGGCACGATGAACAGCACAACCGAGAACAGTATGGCGAACAAACCAGCGGTATCGGTAGTATTCATGTATAGGTTGTATGTAAAGAAATAAAAACCTGTAAAAAAATACATGACACTGATGAGCACAAAACCGAGCGGGGTCCGGAAATAAGCCATGAACTCTCTTTTTAAGATCGCTGTCACCCCGCGTCCCTCCTGGCAGTAAGCCGCAGAAACACATCTTCTAGGGAAGCCGCCGCGCTGACAGATGAAAGCAGCGGCAAATCAGCTTTAGCAAGGGCCCTGAACACATCCTCGCGGATATCGCAGTCCTGCTTGCCTGTAACAATATAATCATTTTCCCCGTTGTCCATTCCCCCCGCGCCGTTTCCATGGTGTTCTTGATCATCAGTTCCGGCTTTCCGCGCGCTGGAAACTCCGTCGCCAGGTTCCACCTTTTCAATGCTGGCAACATCAAGCAGCGCGGCTATTACCTTTTTCGAGTCGCCCTTGATTCTCACGGAAAGCGTATTCAAGGCAGCCCCACCGGTAAGATTCGCGGGCGCGCCATCGGCAATGACCCGTCCTTTATCGATGACGATCACGCGGTTACATATTGATGAAACTTCGGAAAGTATATGTGAGGATACGATCACTGTACGTTCTTTACCGCATTCTTTAATTAGATTGCGTATTTCAATAATCTGCGATGGATCCAGCCCGGAAGTCGGCTCATCAAGAATTAACACCTTTGGATCGCCGATAAGCGCTTGAGCAAATCCTACGCGTTGGCGATATCCCTTCGATAGATTGCGCACCATGCGGCGGCGCACATCGGATACACCTACACGTTCACAAACCTCGCTGATATGATTCCCGCGGATTTTCCTGTTCTTGCTGAAGCGCTTTAAATCGCAGATAAAATCAAGATGCTCATCAACGCGCATTTCCGGATAAAATGAAGGCTGTTCGCTCAAGCAGCCGATGAGGTTTTTTGCCTTGCCGCTTTCAGAAAGTATGTCAAACCCGCCAATTGAAACCTTTCCACTTGTTGCGCTGATATACCCCGTAAGAATGTTCATGGTTGTAGTTTTACCCGCCCCATTAAGGCCCAGCAGTCCAACGACCTGCCCCGCGCCGATGGAAAAGCTGACATTGTCTAACGCGCGTTTATCGCCATAATTTTTTATTAAATTTGTTATTTCTACCAACGCAGCCACCACCTCCGCATTTATATTTTAACCGCAAATTACTTTTTCTTCAATTGGCGATAGCAAAGTGGAAGGTGGCGTCCATTCAGCGAATTTCAGTTTGACTCGCAAGAGCTCACGCAGAGAAACGCGGAGGAGCGGAGCTCGCAGAGGGAATTCAAAATCATAAAAAATATCGTCTTAACAAAGAAAGCATCAGGTAAATATGAAGGCTTTCAAATAACGGCTCCGCGAGCTCTGCTCCTTTGCTTCTCTGCGTGAAAATTTGCGAGAAATTGTAAATCAAGGTATATTGCGAAAGGCCAGCATCGCGGCACCGACAATTCCCGCGTCATTGCCCAGCAGGGCTTTGCTGAAAGACGGCATGGGCATAATTCCACCGCCAAAAATACCTTTTTTTGCCGCTTCAAATAGCGCTTCGATAAAAGAGTCTCCTCCGTTGGACAAGCCGCCGCCGATGATAACTTTTTCCGGGCGGAAAAGGGTAATAAGATTGGCAATGGCTTGTCCTGCCATGCCGGTAAATTCTTCTACGAGTTCAAGGGCTGCGGGGTCGCCTTTTTTCGCGGCGAGAAAAGCGGTGTCTCCTTCGACAAGATTCAAATCCCGTTCGCCGCGGGAATTAACGCAGCTTTCCCACATTTTTGTACCTGGGCAGACAACCATTACTTCCCGGCAGCGTTCTGCCAGGGCGGTGGCAGAGACATAGGCTTCTACACAGCCACGATTACCGCAGTTACATTCGCGTCCGCCGTAGACAAGCACAGCGTGCCCAGGTTCAATGCCATAGCCATCGCAGCCCCTGAAAATATTTCCGTCCAGAATTAAGCCGCCGCCAAAACCCGTGCCTAATGTAATCATAAGCGTGTTTTTACATGTCGATGGATCAACGGCCGATTCTCCCAATGCGGCGCAATCGGCATCGTTTTCAATGTAAACCGGGCCGGGAATAAAGCTGCTATACTCGCTAGCGAGATCCTTGTCCAGCCAGTAAAGATTATTCGCGAATATTAGTTTTTTTGTTTTGGGATCAAGAGTGCTTGGCACGCCAAAACCTGTTCCGGCACTTTCTTCAATACTAAGCCGCGACTGCTCCAACGAAAGTTTTACGGTTTCGGCAATGTCTTTTACGATTTCCTCAAAAGATCGCTCAGGTCCTGTGGGGCGGGAATTTTTTACCAGCAGCTTTCCATCGCGGTCAACGACTCCTACAGCGAACTTGGTTCCTCCCAGATCAATGCCAATGGCGTAATGACTGCTCAATTTACTAACCTGCCGAGTTATCCGGCCGCAGCCCTGTCCATGATAAGCTCCGCGTGTTCAACATCAAAAAGCGCGGAAGCGGGTAAATCCGGATCGAGCTTTGTGCAGGAACATAAGCGCTTGCAAATTTCCCTTTTGTGATTTCCCAAAACGAGAAGATGTATCATGCGGGCGGCTTTTAGATCGGCAAGGCCCAGAGTGATGCCCCTGTTTATAGAAGGCATGTCGCCGCCAAAGTATTTGGGCGCCGCTTCCAGAGTGGTTTTGGACAGCGGCGTAACATGAGCCGGACAGTCAAGATCGCAGCCGGGCTCGTTTAAAGCCAGATGACCGTTAAGGCCCATACCCAACAGCAGGTAATCGATACCGCCCCAGGCCGCGATCTGCTCGGTAACACGCCGGCATTCAGCTTCGCCGTCTAACGCCATAGGATCAAAAAGACAGATATTTTCTTCTTTTACGTTTATTTTTGAAAAGAAATTAATCCGCAAAAAACCGGCGCAGCTTCCCGGCGCGTCAAGAGGGAGTTCCATCCATTCATCAAGCTCCACAAACCTGCATCGAGAAAAATCAAGGCCCTTTGCTATCAGCGCTTCAAAAAAGGGAAGCGAAGTGTGTCCCGCGGCTAGACAAAAGAGGGCATCAGGCTTACCGGAAAGAATCCGCGCCGCGGCGTCTGCCGCGTAAAACGCCGCTTCGGCTTCAGTTTCAAAAATTTTCGTTTTCACTTGGCAAGCCATAATTCGATCGGATATTTTACCTTGGCCGTGAACGGAAGGTTTACTTTCGCTCCGATTTTTGCCGAGTGATACGCGGCATAAATCAACTCAAGTACGGCTCGGCCATCTTCGCCTGTAACCAGAGGCTTTTTGCCTTCGCGAATACAGGTAATAAAGTGCTTCAACTCATGCGGATAACCCTGATTAAAAGCTTCCTCAAAGACAGTAAAAGACCAGCCCTTGCTGCTTCCCGCTTTCTCACTGGCATAATCGTATCCGTCAAGGCTGTATGTTAACGCCGCGTTCCCCCGAAAAAGATCAGCGTAGGATACGCCCTTGTCCCCGTAAACTTCGATGTGGTCGTCCATGCCACCGTGCCTTGCCCAGCTATCTTCTGCCATGGCGGTAACGCCGTTTTCAAATTCCAGAATGGTGATGGTGCTGTCTTCGCAGTCAGTGTCGTGCATTACTGTTTTCATGTCGGCATACACGGTTTTAACTGGGTTATTTTTGTTCATCCAGCGGAACCACGCGAGGGCGTGACAACCCATGTCCATCATTACGCCGCCGCCGGCAGTTTCTTTTTTATAAAACCACGCGCTGTGAGGGCCGGAATGTTTTTCCGCTTGCTTGAGCATGTACACCTTTCCAACCGCGCCGGCTTCTACAAGAGCGCGAACTCTTTCGTATTTGGGAGCAAAGCAGAGTTCCTCGGCATAACACAAAAGAACACCTTTCTTTTTGCAGATGTCGATCATTTCATCCGCCTCTTCCAAAGTAAGAGCCAGCGGTTTTTCTATAATGATATGTTTGCCCGCGGCAGCGGACTTCACGCACGCTTCATAGTGAAGGTAATTGGGAAGGCCAATGTCAATAACATCCGCGCCGGATTCGGCCAAAAGCTTATCAAGGTTGTCGTACCATTGCGGTATTCCGTGCGCTTGCGCGAAAGCTTTTGCTTTGTCGCCGTTGTGACTTAATACGGCAACCACCTCGGCTTCCGGAACAAATCTGGCGTAACATTCCATGTGAATATTGGCAATAAAGCCCGCGCCTAAAATGGCAACTTTTGTTCTTTCCATGTAATTCTCCTCGATTTTGTTTGGCCTTACTTTTATTTGTTTAGTACGAAACTGGTTTTTGTTGACAGCTCAAGTAAGTATACCTCATAATAATAAAAAAAGAAATTTATTTTTCATAAAAAATAATATTTGGCGGGGAAGTTATGAAAAAATTTCGTGTTGGCGTTGTCGGCATTGGCTTTATCGGGGCGGTTCATATCGAACAGTTGCGCAGACTCGGTAACGTGGAAGTGGTTGCTTTGACTGAGAGCCAAGATCCCGCGGCAAAAGCTGAAAGCTTATTCATCCCAAAAGGGTATTCCGATTACAAAGAGATGATAGACAAGGAAAACCTGGATTGCGTTCATGTTTGCACGGCGAATAATTCTCATTTTGAAATTTCTGACTATGCCTTGGATAGAGGCGTGCATGTTGTATGCGAAAAACCTTTAACCCTTACTGTAGAGGAAGCGGAAAAGCTGGTAAAAAAAGCCAAAGAGAAAAAGCTTATTAATGCTGTCAATTACAATTATCGTTATTTTCCGATGGCGTATCAAATGAGAGAGATGATCCGCGCGGGAGATGCCGGTGATGTATACACAATTCACGGCGGTTATTTGCAAGATTGGCTCTATCTGGACACAGACTACAATTGGCGCCTTGAACCTGAACTAAGCGGGGAGAGCCGCGCCTTTTCTGATATTGGCACACACTGGCTGGATCTGGTGCAATTTACCACCGGTTTAAAAATAACTGAGGTACTCGCTGATTTTGCCGTTTTCCATAAAAACCGCAAAAAACCTTTGAAGCCTATAGAAACTTTTTCCGGCATGGCGCTTAGACCTGAGGATTACCAGTTAGTTCCGATTAATACAGAAGATTACGCGACAGTACTTTTCCATTTTGAAAACGGAGCCAGAGGCTGCTGTAATATAAGCCAGGTACACGCGGGAAGAAAAAACCAGTTACTTCTTTCCATCGGCGGGAGCAAATGCGCCATTAACTGGGATTCGGAAAATTCCAACGCGTTATGGGTAGGCCGCAGGGAAACGATGAACGGCGAATGTGTAAAAGATCCTTCGATACTAAAGCCAGCGACAAGAGCCGTTACCGGCTTTCCCGGAGGTCACGTCGAAGGTTTTTCCGAAAGCTTTATGCGTAACTTTGTAAAAATTTACGAAGCTGTCGCGTCAGGCAAGCAAAACA
>Ga0209755_10004181_pt1 | contig 17302 bp, 15 predicted proteins | sample TergutCo191P1_FD_187301 | JGI IMG/M metagenome (GOLD analysis project Ga0209755, IMG submission 187301) | Cornitermes sp. P1 segment gut microbial communities from Petit-Saut dam, French Guiana - Co191P1 (SPAdes) (version 2) | ecosystem: Host-associated > Arthropoda: Insects > Digestive system...
ACATATCGCTGGTTACCGCCTTTTACAGCGTGATTCTGGGGTTTTTATACGCATATGCCCTTACACGAACCAATATCCGCTTCAAGACCTTTTTCCAGTACGTCGCGCTGATACCGATTTTTATCCCTACCGTTGTTCACGCGCTGGGCCTCATCTATCTACTCGGCCGGCAAGGGGTGCTGACGCGAATGGGTCTAGAGGTGGAGTTGTACGGTCGGCTTGGAATAATCCTGTCGGAAATCATCTTCACTTTCCCGCAGGCGTTTCTGATGTTTTTCGTGACACTGAAATACGCCGACGGAAGGCTCTACGAAGCCGCCGACTCCATGGGCGTAAAACCGCTGACGAAACTTTGGAAGATAACGCTGCCGGAAGTAAAGTTCACGATTGTAAACGCCGCGTTCGTCTGCTTCACGCTTGCGTTTACCGACTTTGGCGCGCCGATGGTAATCGGGGGCAACTTTAACGTGCTGGCAACGGATCTGCACACGCAGATTGCTGGGCTGTTCAACATGAGCATGGGCGCGGTAGTGGGAACCCTTCTGCTGATTCCGGCGGTGCTGGCCTTTGTCGTCAACCGTATCACTAACATTAGCAACATGGGGGCGATGAGCGCGAAATCCACCAAGCTTGTCATCAAAAAAAGCCTTGCCCGGGATGCCTTCTTTTTCGTGTTCTGCTCGGCAATCGTGCTTTGCCTTTTCGCGCTTATAGGCGCGCTGGCGCTTGGGGCCTTCTCGACACTGTATCCCTTCAACATGACCCCGACGCTTGCCAACTTCCGCTTCGACGTTGTTACCGGTGGCATAGGCAGTTTTTTCAACTCGATAAAGATGAGTCTGGCGACCGCCGCCGTCGGTACGGCTTTTGTGTTTGCCTATTCCTACATGATCGAAAAGACCGAAGGGTTCGGCTTTTTGACTAAAATCGGCAAGCTGTTTTCGATGATGCCGCTTGCCCTGCCCGGAATGGTTATCGGCATATCGTTCATTTTCTTTTTCAATTCCCCGACAAATCCACTGAACTTTATCCACGGCACCGTGGCGATTCTGGTTATGGCAAACATCCTTAGCTTTTTTTCGGTGCCGTTCCTAACCGCGACCGGTGCGCTGAAAAAACTTGACAGGGAATTCGAGAGCGTTTCGGACAGCATGAGCGTGCCGCGCTGGAAACTGTTCACCTTTGTCAGTATGCCGCTTTCGTTCCCTGCGGTTCTGGAAGTGTTCATGTATTATTTTGTCAGTGCCATGGTAACCATTTCCGCGCTGGTGTTTCTGTACACGCCCCATTTCAGGGTCGCGTCCATCGCGATCGCTCACATGCAGGCCGCCGGGAATTTCCCGCAGGCGGCCGCAATGAGCTTGCTTATTCTGGTTATAAATGTGGCGGTGCGACTGCTGTACGAGATAGCCATGATTATTTTCAGACACAAATCCAAGAGGAGACAGGCATGAAGATTACGACAATCATCCTTGACTGGGCCGGCACCGCGGTGGACTTTGGATCCTTCGCCCCGGTCGATGCTTTCATGAACGCTTTCGCCGCCCTCGGCGTTCAACCCACCCTTGCCGAAACTAGAGCCCCTATGGGACTTCCAAAGCGGGCGCACATTGCGACCATGCTTTCCAGCGAGCGTCTAGCCGCGCAATGGGCGGAAAAATACGGCAAACCCCACGGCGAGGCGGACATTGACGCGGTGTACGAAAAGTTCGAGCCCGCGTTATTCAAGGTTCTTAAAAACTACGCGGCCCCGCTTCCCGGCGTTATCGAGGCTGTAACGCGCATTCGCGACAAGGGCATAAAGATAGGCTCCACGACCGGATACACCCGGGCAATGATGGAGGTTGTCGCCCCCATCGCCAACGAGCGCGGCTACGCCCCCGACTGCCTTGCCTGCCCGGAAGACGTGGGCGGTCGCGGCAGACCCTACCCGTACATGCTCTGGCGAAATCTTGAAAAGCTAAAGGTCGCGAATGTCGGCGGGGTTCTTAAGGTCGGCGACACGGACGCGGACATACAGGAAGGAAAAGCGGCGGGTTGTCTAAGCGTGGGCGTGATTGCCGGATCGAACGTGCTGGGCTTGACGGAAAGCGAATACGAGGCTCTCGATTCGAGGCGCAAGGAGGAACTGTTTGCCGAGGCAAGGCAAAAATATTTTGACTACGGCGCGGACTTTGTGATCGACTGTATCAAGGATCTTCCCAAACTAATAACGATGATAGGAGGCTGAAAAATGCTCGACTTTATTCCGGACAATCCATACATACTGCTAACCCCTGGGCCGCTTTCAACGTCAAAGGGCGTGCGCGCGGCGTTGCTTCGCGACTGGTGTACCTGGGACGCGGACTATAACGAGACCATCGTTCAAAATATCCGCCGCCGTCTGGTCGCAATCGCCACGGCGGATACCGGATCCTACACCGCAGTATTAATGCAAGGCAGCGGCTCCTTCGCGGTGGAGGCCTGTCTTGGAACCGCCTTGCCCAAAAACGGCAGGGTGCTGATTTTGACAAACGGCGCATACGGAAAGCGCATCGTCGAGATGGCGCGGGTGTTGGAAATCGCGCACACGGAAATGGCCCTGAGCGAAACGGTTGCGCCAAGCACCGGGGAACTGCAAGCCGCCCTTGACTGCGATCCTGACATTACCCATGTCGCCATCGTGCACTGCGAAACGACCACCGGCATACTCAACCCGGTCGAGGAACTCGCCGGTATCGTAAAGGCCGCGGGCAAAACTTTGATTGTTGACGCCATGAGCAGTTTTGGTGGTATCCCCTTTGACATAGGCAGGCTGGGGATTGATTTTCTTGCAAGCTCTTCCAACAAGTGCATTCAGGGAGTGCCGGGTTTCGGGTTTGTTATCGCGAAACGCGACGCGCTTGAGCAATGCGCCGGGAACGCCCGATCCCTGTGCATGGACCTTGTGGGCCAGTGGCGCGAAATGGACAAGTCCGGCAAGTGGCGTTACACATCGCCGACCCATGTCGTCCGCGCGTTTTACCAAGCGTTGGACGAGCTTGAGGCGGAGGGCGGCGTTACGGCGCGTCATGCCAGATACGAGGAAAACCACCGGATACTGGTAGACGGTATGCGCGGGCTTGGGTTCGAGACGCTGCTGCCGGACGACCTGCAGTCGCCGATTATCACGTCGTTTTTGTATCCGGATGCAAAGTTTGACTTCAAGGTATTTTACGAGGCGGTCAAGGCAAAGGGCTTTGTGCTTTACCCCGGCAAAATCTCGCAGGCGGATACGTTCCGCATCGGCAACATAGGCGAGGTGTACCCGCAGGACATGAAAAGGCTTATCGAGGCCGTGCGGGAAGTTGCAGTAACCAGCGAAAAATAACCACCGCCCAGATATAAAGCGATTTTGTGGCCGAGTCTTTTTCAAGTTGGCAAAAAGGCTCGGCCATGTTGTTTGGCGGCTAATGAACGCCCCCCCAGCACGAATAAATGCAAAATTAACGCGGGTTTGTTTGTCCCCTTACATTGGTGCGGCGTAATGGGCTTATAACTATGCCGCAGGCAAGGGGGAATTATCATGCAGACACTTATGGTCAACGAAAATGTTGCGGGGCACACCGGCTCGGGGATTTTAGACGAAATCTTTGCAGGCGGATACATGAACGATATATATCAGCCTGCCATCCCACAGGCACGGATTACCGGCCAGGGTTTTGTCTATAGAGCCCATGACAAAATACCTGACAATATCGCCAACACAAACCTTGAACGGGTATTCGGAACCGACGAAAAAACAAGCATAGGACATTTGTCCAGCCCCGGATATTGCTTTTTGCCGGATGAAAAAGCGGAGGACGTGTACGAATTATTGAAGCTCAACCCCGCCGTAACGGAATTCATCGTCGTTGACAATAATATCGCCGTCGGTTTTTTGACAAGAACGGCCTTCAACGAAACGCTCGGGGGCCAGTACGGCTTTTCCCTTTTTGCGAAAAACCCGATTCGGGAAATCATGAAAACGGATTTTTTGTCGGTGGATTATCACATGCCCATCGAGAAGGTATCGAGGCTTGCAATGCAGAGACCGCTTGAGCAGCTATACGACCCAATCGTGGTGGAGTACGAAGGGAAGTATTTGGGCATTGTGACCGTGAAAAAGCTGCTTGACACCTGCACAAAAATAGCGATATCCGAGCGCAATGAAATTGCCGCCATGAAGGACAGCCTGAAAATAGGCCTTTTCTTTATGAACAGGGATTACGTCATACAGGACAATTACTCGCAGTTTCTGGAGGAGCTTTTGTCCGACGGCGATCTCAGGGGCAAGCGCTTTACGGATCTCCTTTCGGCCTCGATTTCCCCCGGCGAATTGGATGCCGTCAAGGATTATTTGGGCATGATTTTTGACTATACCTTTAACGCGGACACCCTGCGCGAAATCAATCCCCTTCACGAGCTGCACTACGCGGCTCCCTCCGGACGCAGGAAAATATTCCACTGCGAATTTCTTACGGTGGAAATGGAACACGAGGAAACCGTTGTCCTGGTAACGATCTACGACATTACCGCCAAGGCCGAGCTGCAGGAACGGCTCGCGAAAGAGGAAAGAAAAAGGCATGACGAGATGAGCAACCTTTTCGAGCTTCTTCAGGCGGACCATTCCATGTTCGAGGTTTTTCAGGAAGACGCGGAATACGAGTTCGGGCGCATCGACGACACCCTCGGCAACGGCAGCATGAACAACCGGGAAATACTGGTGGACGTTTACCAGTCGATACACTCGATAAAATCCAACGCCGTCACCCTGGGCCTTAACACCTTCGGCACCAAAGTGCATGAGGTGGAGTCGGAGATAAAGAAACTCCGCGACTGCGGGGACGAAGTCCCCTTCGACGACATGCTCCACCTGACCTTTGAAATCGAAAAGCTGTTGCAGGAGAAGGAAGGCTTTAAGCTCATCATCGAAAAAATAAACTCGTTCAGGGCCAAGGAGGAAGAGCGCAAGTCCGACGAAACCCTCCTTACGGAATCGCTGCGCAAAACGGCGGAGAGGGCGGCGGCCGACATGGAAAAGAAGGTGCGGCTTGTCGCCGAGGACATAGACCCTGAGGCAATCGAAAAGGGGCCAAGGCAGGTGATGAAGGAAGTGCTGATGCAGCTTGTCAGGAACTCGGTGGTGCATGGGATAGAGTCGCCGGCGGACAGGCTCGCCTGCGGGAAAAACGAAACAGGGGTAATCCGGCTGTCCGTCAAAACGGAAGGGCAAAACATCCATGTCAGGCTGGGGGATGACGGCAGGGGGCTCGACTACAAAAAAATCGCGGAAGAGGCCCTGCAGAAAAACATCATCAAGGCGGAAGACGCGCAAAACAAAGGGGCCTTGCTGAAGGCGCTTTTCTCGCCGGGCTTCAGCACCGCGGATACCGAAAGCGTCCATGCCGGCCGGGGCATCGGCCTTAACCTTGTCCAGGACCGGGTGCAGGCAGGGAAAGGCTCCATCAGGGTACAGACCGAACACGGAAAGGGAACGGCGTTCAACATCGTCTTTCCGGCGGATTCATAGGCGGGCCGGGACGGCGCACAAACAGGGGGAGCCCGCCCGTGCGCCTACCTGCTGCGCCCGACCCCGACGCGCCCGCAGTGCCCCGCGATTACGCAGCGCGAACAGTAGGGGCTTACGGGGCGGCAGACGTTTTGCCCGTAAAGAACAAGCAGGGCGTTAATCCCCTTCCAGTATTTCCTCGGCAGTATTTCCCGCAGGATCGCCTCCGTTTCGTCGGGGGTTCTGCTGGAGAGCCAGCCGCAGCGGTTGGAGATGCGGTGCACGTGGATGTCCACGCAGACGCCAGGAAGGTCGAAGGCCTCGATAAGCACGAGGTTCGCCGTCTTGCGCCCCACCCCGGGCAGGGCCAAAAGCGCGTCCATGTCCGCGGGCACTTTCCCGCCGTGTTCCTCCAAAAGGATTTCCGCTATGCGCTTAAGGCTCGCAGCCTTGTTCCGGTAAAAGCCCGCCGGGTACGCAAGGGCGGCCACCTCCTCCCGCGAGAGGGCCGCAAGCTCGCGGGGGCCGGGGGCGCGTTCCAGCATCCGCCTTGAGCTTTCCAGGGTAACCTCGTCCTTGGTGCGCAGGCTTAGGATCGTGGAAACGAGCACCGCCCAGGGGTCGTTGCGGTAGCGCTCCGCCACGGTCGTTACCGAGGGCTCCCTTGGCCGGCCGCCCTCACCGCCCCGCAGGCCTTCCCGCCACTTCAGAAGGGCCGCGTTTACGGAGTCCCAATCCGCGCCCCCGCCCGCCGAGTTTTTCGTCAAGCCTCTTTCTCCAAAAGACACACCGCCATGGCCTCCACCGCCTCGCCGCGGCCCACGGCCCCAAGCCCCTCCGCCGTCTTGCCCTTCACGAAAACCCTGTCCAGGCCGGCCCCAAGCCTGAGCGCAAGGTTCCGGCGTATTTCGTCGCGGAAGGGAAGCACCATGGGCGACTCGCAGCTTACCACGCAGTCCAGCCCGCCCAGCCGCCACCCCTCGAGCCTGACCATGGCGTATACCGAACCCAGAAGCTCCATCGAGTCCGCGTCCTTCCAGGCGGGATCCGAAGGGGGGAAAAGCCCGCCAATGTCGCCGAGGGCGGCGGCCCCCAGAAGGGCGTCGCAGACGGCGTGCGCAAGAACGTCGCCGTCGGAATGGCCCAGGGCCCCGCGCGCCGACGGAAGCTCCACGCCCCCCAGCAGAAACCTGCGCCCCTCGACAAGACGGTGCACGTCCCTGCCCAGGCCCACCCTCGTCGTCAGACGTCCTCCGGAAAGGTAATCTTGCGGTTTTTCGGATCGCCCGGAACCACCGAGACGAGGCCGTGGAACGTGCCCCATATCTCCGCGTCGTCGGTAAACTCCACGCCGTTTACCCGCACCCGGGCCGCCGCCTGCCTGTGGGCGGCGAGTATCTCCGGAAAGGCGAACGCCTGCGGGGTCTGCGAAACGCCCACGCACGCGCGCCTAAGATGGTTCCTTACGTACACGGGGCCGGCCCCCAAGGCCGCGTCCAGCGCGAGGTTCGTCTCCTTTGGGGTCTCGGCGAGCGGAAGGACGGGGATTACCGCCGGGTGCCTGCGCACGCCGTCGATTATCCCCTTTATGAAGGAAGGGCTTGCCCAGGGGCGCGCGCCGTCGTGGATAAGCACGTAGCTGCGCGCGTCGAGCCTGCCCAGGAACTTCTCCGGAAGCACGGAAAGCGCGTTCAGGACCGATACGCGGCGCGTGCGGCCGCCGGTAACGAAGTGGATCGGGGGGCCGGCCTTTCCGGAAAGGCACTCGGGGGGAATCGCCCTGCGCGCGGCCATCTCGCCGGTGAGCGGGCTGTCCGGGACCGCCACCACGATAAGCTCCACCTCCGGGACCGCCGAGAACGCTAGGATCGACGCGCCAAGCACCGTAACGCCGTCGCCGCCCGGCAAAAGGCGGTACTCCTTCTTGGCCGTCCCCTCCGGCCCCGACATGCGCGATGAAGAGCCCGCCGCGCAGATTACCGCGGCCACGGCGGCCTGCTTCCGCGCGGGCCCCCCGCCGCCGTCGCGCGCGTCCCTTTTCATCCGGAAACCCGGCCGCCGTGCGACGAAGCCATAGGATCAGTCTTCCCTCACGGCCTCAAGGCGCTCGTGGATCATTTCCTCCACCTCCTTCTTCGACCTGCCCAGCGATATGGAAAGCTCCTCCTCCAGAAGCCCCTGCGCGGAGTCGTAGAGCTTCTTTTCGAGAATCGGAAGCTCCTTCACCTTGCTCCTGTTGTACAGCGAGCGGACAATCTTGGCGATGTCCCGGATGCCGCCCTTTTTCAGGTGCTCAAGGTTCATCTGGTAGCGCATCTTCCAGTCCGAAGGGTTGGGCTCGAATTCCTCGCCGATAAGCGCGATCGCGGCCATCGCCTCGTCCGCGCAGACCGTGGCGCGTATGCCAAGCTCCCCCGCCTTTTCCACCGGGGCCATAATGGTCATGTCCGAAGCCTCGATGAAGACGACGTAATAGGGAACCTGGGCGTCGTTGAACGGCCTCTGCTCGACCGCCTTGACGACGCCTACCCCCTGGCTTGGGTAGACCACCTTCTGGCCGACCTCGAATCGTGTTGAGTTGTCCATCGCGCACATTATACCACAGACCGCGCGGATATGGAATGGCCCCGGTGCGGACGGCCCGGAGCTCCGCGAGCAGGCGTTCGTTTTAGGGGTTCTTTTCGACCGGTATTTTCACCGCAGGCTCTCTTTGGGAGTGTCAGGCGGTAGCGTGTCCAGGTTCCGCGGATCTTTCGGCCACAAAAACCGGTTCGGAAATCCGGTCTGGCTCTTCGTCAAAGCACAGCTCGTCAAATTCCCGCATTTCGGCCTCGGAAATTGCGCCTATGTCCAACAGTTCCTTCATCGACTCGTGAATCCCCATGCAAATGTCGCTGTGATACTTTCTTCCCATGCCGCCGCCCCCTATATTTCGATAAACGATCCTGCCTTAACCGCTCGTACAGCACGGGGAAGATTCAGACCCGGGCGCGGAAACCTGATGAGCTTCCCGTCTTTCGCGTCTGCCCTGCCTTTCGCCTGAGCCCCTTCTTACAAGGCCAAACTCGTAGCCGACCGATACCGTCACCGTGTGCCGGTTATAGGTGCGTCAACGCGTCCCAGATTAGAACCAACGCGTCCAGGACATCGCCGTCGTAGGTCTTTTCACGGCCTTGAAATCCGCGCGGAAACGTGTTAGCTTTGACCCACGGGGTTTACATCAATGGCGAAGCTTAAATACACCTTCAAGACGGACACTTTGTTCAAGATGCTGTTCACGCGGCACCAGGATCTTCTTAAACGGCTCGTAGCGGAGCTGCTTGGAATCGGGCACGAAAGCATAGGGCGGTTCGAGGTGGCCAACCCTGAAATGCCGCCGGCGGTGCTTGGCGGCAAGTTCTGCCGGCTGGACATCAACATGGAGGTGGACGGCCAGCTTGTGAACCTTGAGATACAGGTCCGCAACGAGGGCGGCTACCCTGAGCGCGCGCTTTTCAACTGGGCCAGGCTGTACTCGTCCGCGCTTCCGGCCGGCGACGACTACCTGAGCCTGCCGCGCACTGTGGTTATAAACATCGTGGACTTCAACCTGTTCGAGTGCGAGGAATTCCACTCGGAGTTCCGCCCTTTGGAAACGACGCGGCACGAGCAGCTTTCGGACAGGATGAGCCTGCACTTTTTCGAGCTGCGGAAGGTTCCGGTGCAGACCGGTTCCGTGGACAGGCTTCTATTGTGGCTTTCGCTTTTCCGTGCCAGGACGGAGGAGGAACTTGTGAGAATAAAGGCAATGGGGGTACCCGAGGTGGAGCAGGCAATTGAGGCGTACAGGCGTATAACGGCCTCGCCCGAGTTTCTTGAGATAGAGCGGCAACTGGACAAGGCGCGCGTCACGGAGATGTACGCGCTGAACCAGGCGGCGCAGGAGGCGGCGGCCAAAGCTACCGCGCGGGCTGCGGCGAAGTGGCAGGGCGTGGTAGCCGACAGGGAAGCCAAACTTGCCGACAAAGATGCGGAACTCGAGCGGATTCGCGCGGAAAACGAGGAGCTTCGGGCCAGGTTGAAGGGTTAGCGGAGGGCCTACGGTTCGTCGGCGACGGGCGGCCTTACTATAATCGTGCTTGAGGCCGTGAACTCGTTGCCGCTTGCGTCGGTTACGGTTACCACCGCTATGCCAGGGTGCCAGGCCCTGAACCCGCCGTGAAGTATCTTCTGCCGGGGCCCGCTTCCTGCTCACCCTGCGCCCGGGCCGCCGAACCGCATGTTCCGCTTCTGGCGGCGGTTTGGCAAGAGGTATCCGTGAAAAGTGATTTCCATAACCATGCCCGTCAGCAGGGCGACGTTTTCCCTAAGTTGCCCCGAAAAAGTCAGACGCCGTTAGTCCCGCAGTCATACTCACAGTCATCCTCGCACCCGTCCACGCAGCCATCCCCACAGTCGTCCCCGCCCGCGCCGAGATCGGCAACCGCAATCTTCTCTTGCGCAGATTCGCCGGGAATGGTGGCGGTTATGGTGGCCTCGCCTTCGCCGATTGCGACAATCCTTATCCTTGTCTTTGTCCAGTCGCCGGCCGAAACCGGGGTGAGGCTGCCTACAAAATCAACCACGCCGGGAGGGCAAAACTCCAAGTCTATGTCTACCCTATCCCGCCTTAGCATGTTTGGGTACAGGATTACGGTAAGGGTGGTCATGCCCACAAAGCCCGGGGGAATATCCTCCATATCCGGGTTGCCGGGGGGCGTATGCAGTTTCAGCTTGGGGGAGTCGATTTCAAGGCGGATGCCGTCCTCGAACGTGGCGAACCTTGGAATGTAGCATGACGAAACAAGGATGCCGAAAACCCAGGACAAGGCAAGGATGCCCGACAGGCCGGATACTCCGCGCCTTTTCATTGCCGTCCGTCCGCTGCTTCGGCGGCCCGTCTTTCGCGTCTGCCCTGCCTTTCGCCTGAGCCCCTTCTTACAAGGCCAAACTCGTAGCCGACCGATACCGACACCGTGTGCCGGTTATAGGAGCTTCTCTCTTTTTCGATGCTAAACATGTCGTTGCTCCAGCGCAGGCCAAAGTTAAGGTAGCCGGCTCCCAGCCGCCTGCCAAAGCCCAGCCCCAAGCTAATGCCCCAAGGCAGGTTTTCAAAAAGCTCGTCGCCGCCGAAAAGAACGTATGCGCCGGCAAGCGGGGAAACGAACCAGTCGTTCCAGCGGGCCGCAAGCCTTAGAGAAAGCGGCACGGCCACGGCGCTCGTTTCCCTTGTAGTGTTCATCAAAAACGCCGCCTCAAGCTGCGGCCCCAAAAAGAAGAAAAGCGAAGGCCAGTTGAAGGAGCTGAAGCTGAGGGCCTGAAAGTAGAAGGAAAGGGACGCGCCCATGTTTGCCATGTGCACCTCCAGCTCCTCCGCCCTGGGCCATGGGTCGAATATCTGCGCGTTCCAGCCCGCGCCAAGCCCCACGTAAAACATGCTGTGGCCGGGCATTTCCCATATCCGGCCCGGCGCTTCCGCGTAGCGCGCCGCCTCGATTTGGCGGCCCAAAGCTTCCTCGTCCACCCAGGTGAGCCAGCCAAGCATTGATGGCAGGATATCGCGCAGGGATTCAATGTCCGCGACAACAAGCTCGTCGTGGAAGACGGGGCGGGGCTCGGACACGCGCCACAGGTAAAGGCGCATGTGCCAGCCGACGGCCGCGATAAACCGCACGTTGCCGGTAATGGCGAAGGGCGCGTCGCCGGCAACCGAAGTGCTTGGGCTTATGTGCGGCGGGAAGCCGCCGGCCGGGATGTAGGGCGGCAGGCTTGCCGTGTCCACCCTTACAGGGACGAAGCCTTCGATTTCGTTTATCGCGTTGAAAAGCTCCTGCCCGAACAGGGCGACAATGTCCGCGTCTTCGCCCCAGAAGGGCACAAGCGCGATGCGCGCGCCTTCCCGCACGGCCCTTGCCCTGCCGTACGGCCCAAGGTCGTCCCAGGCCCGGGCCCAGGCTTCGGCCCAGGCCTGCGCCCACACCTCGGCCCACATTTCGGCCCAGTCTCCGATTTCGCCGGGGACGGGCCCGGGGAACGGGCCGCCCGCCGGAGCCGCCGCGAGGCGGACGGCGGGTAAAGCTTCGCGTTCGGTTAAGAGCGCGGTTTCGCCCGCCCCCCCGGCAAAAAGACCGGCCGGCACAAGCGCCAGCAGCAAAATGCAAAGGAAAAGTTTGTGGTTGGCCATGGTCGTTTTTGCCTCGGGTATTGGTTCCAAAGCTTAAAGCTAAGGACGGGACGGACGGGAAAGACCGACCCCGCACCTTAAAGTTTAAGATGCGGGGGGCGCGTTTTGCCAGCTTTTTACCGGCAAAACGCGCTTTTTACGATCGGTTTCCCGTTCCTCGGGTCTAGGCTATGGAGTGGGTGGAGTGGGTAGCACAACAACCCTAACGGAGACAAGCATACTGTACTGTATGCCGCCTATGGTCGCCCTGACCGTCAACACATGCGTTCCTACCAAGTTCTCATGGATGGCAGGAGTGAAGTTGAAGGTAGCTCCCGTCTCGATCGGGGTTGCACTATTGCCTCGGAACCACTGGATACTTGCGGGGGCAATACCGTCCGCAGCGTAATTAATTGTAATCGTGCGAGTCAAACCCTCATAGAGAGGGCCTGGGCCTGGGTTTGTGAGAACAATCTCAGGCACTGTTACGGGAGTTATCCCGTTCCAATCCGCGAAGGAGATGCTGATGGTTCCCATTTCTGGGGCTGCCACGACGGCGGTGGGGGTAATGGCACGGGCGGATCCGAAATGATCGGTACGGCGCACCAATACCGCAATGAAGTCGCCTTGATCGGCGACTGTCAACACGTGCGTGTTTGCGTTTGCACCGGTGATATTACCATAATCATCATCATCGTCTGGTGTCAACGCTGCCTGTCGAATCCATTGGAAGGTAGTAGTGCCGACAGCATCATCATAGTAAAGGCCACCTACGTATGCCGTAAGCGTTTGACCCACGGTGGGAGTTCCGGTTATGATCACATCTCCATCCAAGCGGAGGAACGCAGGGAACCCTACTTCATAGATACCTAACTCCACGGTTACCGTGTAGGTGTTGGCAGCAGCATTTTCGTCCCAGTCCCAGTCTGTAATCGTCGCAGTATTGGCAGTTAATGCTGTGATAGCCGCTTGCGCTTCTTCATAATCCATAAAGGTAGCGAAATTGGGAGCAGCGGCGTTTCTGATCAACGCGGCATCGACCATTTGCCTCAAATTAAGAAGAGCATTCGTGCCAACAACTGGAGGCGCAAAGGTGGTAGCGAGGGTATTGAACTCGGTGGTAAGGGCACCAAAGTTTGCCTCGGTAACGCCAGCGACACCGCCGTTACCGGCAACGCCAAAGTGAGCCCAAGTAACTTCTCTTCCCGTATAGTCCCAGTCCCAAGCCGTACCAGTCCATGATCCCAAAATCATGTCAAGAACAGCCATCGGGAAGTTGTCGATCGAGAAAGTCTCTCTAAACACGCTTGTCAGGCCTTGGTAGATACGCAGGGCTTGGTTGGCAATCGTCTCCGTCCTTCCGCCGTCCAGTGTCAATAAGATAGACACTTCGTACAGGCCGGCAGCCAAAGGTGTACCGAATGTACCCACACCATCATTATCGAAGATGTTAATTACAAACGGGCCTGGTGTATCTCCTGTACCTGTAACCGTCATCATGGCGGCGGTGATGTCGTCGCCAATGAAATTTACATTCCAGGCAAGCGTTCCGTAGCCAGCGACAATCGGCCTAAGCTCAATCGATACGGGGTCATTGCCAGTTTCAGCCACAGTAATACCGATGGGGGCTGCGGTTTGTGCCTGCGGGACGGTATCAGTAGCCTGCAAATACGCTCTTACGGCCACGGTCCATGTCCCAACATTCAGAGTAGCGCTGCCCGAAGGTCCAGTCCAAGTTGGTTCGTAAATAGCCCCTCCGGGTGCGACAACGGGAGTAAAGGTAAGCTCAAACCTATTAAACTCGCTCATCTCCGTCTCGGGCAAGATTGCGCGAAGGACGTCGCCTTCGCCGGCAATGCCCAGCGTTATGGTGCCTGTCCTGGGTGCCGACGGCGTAACCGCGTTTCGGCATCCGGGCAGAAACAACAAACCGGCGACGAACAACATAACGGTTCCCGCCAAAGCAATGGTTTTCTTCATAAGAAAACCTCCTTATTGCCGTAACCCGCCCATGTCTTTTGTGGCGGGCACGACCATGATTTACCCGCTCAACGAGCGGGGATATATAAAAGCAGGGAACCCCTGCCTTCTACCCAATTTCGTTTCCTTCCAGCCGTTCCATCCGCTACCGAATCCTGATTAAAACGTCCGATACGCTGCCGCCTATCCCTACCCTCACCCTTATGTCGTGAAACATCCCGTTGATAAGAACTACGCCATAAAAGGGAAGGGCCTCACCATAGTCGCCGAAAGCAATATCCGTGAGTTCGTACGAGCCCCGAAACCATCTGATGCTTTCGGGCTCGTACTGCCAAGGCTCGGCCAGCCGAATACCCACCGGAAATTCGCCTTCATCATCCAGGAAATCTGAAAGGGACACGTTGACCGGCCCGGTGGCGGAAAAATCCTCGCGGTGTATGAGGATATATTCCTCGTATGCCTCCTCGCTTTGTACGACTTCAATCTGCCCGCTTATTATCGCGTTGGAATAGTCGTCATGGCTTACGATTACGGCCACGTAACAGGCACCGTCCAGACTGCCGGGGAGTATGGAAAAGGTTTTTTGGTTTGTGCCGATTCTGGAAAGAGTCGTCCCGTCTAAGCGCATCCACATGAAGTAAAAACCGTCTTCGTCGATGTCAAGCTCGCTTGAGAAGACGGCCGTCAGTTCACGCCACACCTGGGCCGTCCCCACTACGCTTGCTTCCCCTATCAAAGGAGGCAAATCAAGAAAGGAACGCGCCTCATCCACATAATTCCCGCAGGCGGAAAACACGAGACCGAAAATAAAAACAGTACCGGCGAAAGCAGCGGTCTTCCTCACAGACCCCCCTTCATACACAACGCCTTTGCTTTTTTGCGCGGACGCTGCCAAAATACCCCCCCAGCACTTTTTTAAAATTAAAAGCACGCAACCGAAAATCGCGCAACAAACGCGGGTTTCCAACCACGGCTACCTGGATTTTATCATAACAAAACACTGGCGGTCAATCCCAAATGCAAAAAACCTCCCCAAAACAAAGCTTTTTTTGCTGGCGGGCCCGGCGGCCCGGCTTTTTACGCCAAGAGATTGTTTTTTGTTGCCGTGGGGCGGAACCGGGGGGACGGAAGGGCCAGGCAGCAGGATGGCGGCAAGCCCGGGGCAAATGCCGCGGCCTTGTTTCACGGAAATCGGTTTCTGTTGACATGATATGCGGGATGGGCTATGCTCCGGACATCAGGGTCGCCTGATGGGCCGTGCAATAGAGGGGCGTCCATCATTCAAAATGGCGGTAGAATTGTTCGAAATTCAAGGGCTGCAAATCAGGCCAGAACGAAAAAGCACGCAAACCTGTGGATACGCGGCCCTGTTTCGTGGCGGCTTGCCAAGCCGCCGCCAAAACAGTATCTTTGCGCATGGCGTATAAAGACACGATGTTCCGCTCGCTGTTCAACAACGGGAAGTCCTTGCTGGAACTCTACAACGCCCTGCACGGCACGAACCACGGAGAGCGCGACACCGAAATCATAATCAACACGCTGGACGAGACGCTGGTGTCGCAGCGCAGAAACGACATCTCCTTTCTGCTCAACGGCAGGCTGGTGGTAATGATGGAGCACCAGTCGTCCGTAAACGAGAACATGCCCTTCCGTTTTCTGCGGTCGATCTCGCGGATATTCGAGGACGGCATACTGGACAAAAAGGCCGTCTACAGGACGAAGCTCATCAGGTTTCCGCGCCCAGAGTTCATCGCCCTGGTCAACGCCCCCGGGCGGTTTCCCGACCGCAAGACTCTGCGCCTTTCGGACGCCTTCATGGACGTTCCCGGGTTCGACGAAGCCAAGCTCGAGCTTGAGGTTATGGTGTATAATATAAACGAGGGCCAGAACCCCGAGATATTGGCCCGCTGCGCCACGCTGAAGGAATACGCCTATTTCGTGGCCCGAGCCAGATGGCACATAGAGGCGGAAAAGCGCAGGCAGGGAACCACGTCCGAGGCCAAGGTAATACGCGCCGCAATACGCAAGGCGATTCAGGATTGCAAGGCGAAGGGCTATCTTTTGGGTTACTGGGGAAAAATGATGGAGGAAGATATGAGCGTGTTTGATATCGAATGGGATCACGACACCGCGCTGGAAGTTCGGTGGGAAGAAGGCTTGGAAGAAGGCATGGAAAGGGGCCAGGAAGAAAAGGGAAAGCAGTTGCTTGCCCTTATCGACCAGGGATACACGATAGAAGACCTCAAAAGGGAACTATCACCTAGGGCCTGAGCCTTCTCAATGTTTTGATTTCATGCGAATACATGCCAAGGATCGGCCTCCGCGGCCGCCCCTTTCCACGCCGCGCCGAAAGCGGTATCATGCAGGACTATGGCCTACAAAGACAGCCTTTTCAGATCGATCTTCGGCAACGCAAAGTCGGCCCTGGCCCTATACAACGCTGTACACGGCACAAGCCACGACCCAGGGGACACCGAGGTAGTCATGAACACGCTGAGCGAAACCCTGTGGACGCCGAGAAAGAACGACCTTTCCTTTATGATAAACCGCGGCCTGGTGGTCGTAGCCGAGCACCAATCCACGATCAACGAGAACATGCCCTACCGCATGCTCCAGTACGTCTGCCGCCTGTTCGAGAACGGCATCGACGACAAAAAGGCCGTGTACCGTAAGGCGCTGGTCAAACACGCCCGCCCAAGGTTCATCGTGCTTCTGAACGGCACCGCGGCGTTTCCCGACCACAAGAGGATGCGCCTGTCCGACTCGTTCGAGCGGGTGGCCGGCTTCGACGGCGTGGCTCTGGAACTGGAAATCGACGTGTACAACGTGAACGAGGGCCGAAACAGTGTTATACTTGAAGCGTGCGCGGAACTGAAAGGGTACGCGCATTTCGTGCACCGGGTAAGGGCGCACGAGAAGGAGCTTGCGGCTCGCGGCGAAAAGCCCGGCGGCGAGGAGACGGTGAAGGCGGCGATAAGACTTGCGATCCGGGACTGCAGGAACGCCGGCCTGCTGATGGAGTTCTGGGAAAACATGAGTCAGGAGGAGCTGAATATGCTTGCAAACGAGTGGGACATGGAAACCGCGCTTGAGGTCCGCGAGGAAGAGGGCTTTGAGAGGGGCGTGGGGGTAGGCGTGGAAACTGTTGCCGCCAATGCCTTGGCAAAGGGCTATTCCATTGAGCAGGTCTACGAAATCACCGGGCTTGACACTGAAACCATTACCGGCCTTTCCCAAAGGGCCCGCTGATATACCTTCAAACGAAAACCGATTTCCATGTGAAGGCAAGGAGCGGCTCCCGCAGCCGCCCCCTTTTCACGCCGCGCCGAAAGCGGTATCATGCAGGCCTATGGCCTACAAAGACAGCCTTTTCAGATCGATCTTCGGCAACGCAAAGTCGGCCCTGGCCCTATACAACGCCGTACACGGCACAAGCCACGACCCGCAGGACACCGAGGTAGTCATGAACACCCTGAGCGAAACGCTGTGGACGCCGAGGAAGAACGACCTCTCCTTCCTGATAAACCGCGGCCTGGTCGTAGTTGCCGAGCACCAGTCGACGATCAACGAGAACATGCCCTACCGCATGCTCCAGTACGTCTGCCGCCTGTTCGAAAACGGCCTTGCGGACA
>Ga0209755_10004182_pt1 | contig 17295 bp, 16 predicted proteins | sample TergutCo191P1_FD_187301 | JGI IMG/M metagenome (GOLD analysis project Ga0209755, IMG submission 187301) | Cornitermes sp. P1 segment gut microbial communities from Petit-Saut dam, French Guiana - Co191P1 (SPAdes) (version 2) | ecosystem: Host-associated > Arthropoda: Insects > Digestive system...
TGAGAGCGAATATAAGGGGCAGCTTGACTATCAAAGCAAGATGGTTCAGGCAAAACGCGAAGGCGAGGAGATAGGCGTAAAGAAAAGGGATGCGGAACTTCTGAACCTTATTGCCACTGGTCACACGTTGGGAGATATCAAGAGGGAGCTGGAAGCTAGGAATTGAAATGGCGAGCCGAACGGGAATCCCATTCTGGGATATTTTATCTTTGCTTTCAAGCAAAAATTGATTTCCGTGGATAGTTTTATATATCATTGACAGAACGGATTTGGTGGGTATACAGTGGGAGTAGGGGAATCTATGCATTTGGAAGAGGAACAAGCCTTCTATATTAAGGCAAACAAAACAGAATTAAGGTCAAAATACGCTGGGAAACGAGTCGTTATCGCCAGCGATGGTGACACTTGCCAAGTGCTTGGCGTGTATGATTCCGACCGTAAGGCGATTCAGGAAACGGCAAAAACAGTGCCCCGAGGTTCTTTTATGGTAAAGTATATCCACACGGATCCGCGACGGGACGTTGTCAGGCTTTCCCCCGTGGGTGGTATTAGATGTCCTAGGGATCGAGGACTTTGACATTTACGGAAATATAAAAGAGCCTCCAGACGCAGAAACGGCAATATAGTCAAATAGCTAGGTACCTTGAGGAAATATTCCACGAGCTTGCGAGGCACAAGGAAAGTCGCATTGTGGAGGGATACTTGTACCCCGACCACGTGTAGCGATATCCCCAAAGTACCTCGTTGTCCAGGTGGTGGGTTAGATCAAAGGGATAAGTGCGATAGCGATAGCTCAAAACCACGGTAGGCGAAAGGGAAATTACACTGGGGGAAATTTCTGGGCAGGGGGTTACTATATATCGACTGTAGGTCGAGACGAGTAGGCAATCAGGTGATACATAAGCAAATAGAAGGTTGAGGACAACCAGCTTGAACAGCGGGAAATGTTTTCAGATAGATAACAACCATGGCCGTCTTTAGGCGGCCCTCAAACAACTGTTTTGTGTGGTTCACGAATTCAGGCTCCTGGCTTTGCTGGAGTCTCTGACTAGGCAGTGATATCGTATGTCTTCGAAGACAGTTCGTATAGTAAAAAATACCCTTGCGCTCTACTTTCGGCAAGTAGTGGTTATGCTAATAAGTCTCTATACCATACGAATAGTATTAGAAATTCTTGGTGCAGAAGATTACGGTATTTTTAATGTGGTAGGTGGTATTGTTCTTTTATTTACTTTTCTAAACACAGCCATGGTACGCACAACCCAGCGTTTTATGAATTTTGCTTTGGGGCAGAATGATATGGAGCGGGTAAGAAATGTATATAGTATTAGCATTGTTGTTCACGCATTAATTGCCGTGATAGTTGTCTTCTTTGCGCAAACTGTAGGTGTATGGTTTTTTCAGACTTGGCTTAGCATACCGACTGAAAGGCAAAGTGCAGCCTTTGTTGTGTATCAATTTTCTGTTGTGACAACGGTGATAGGTATTTTGCAAGTTCCGTATAGAGCCACTATCATTGCCTATGAGAGAATGTCTTTTTTTGCGATACTCAGCATTGTTGAAGCGGCGTTGAGATTGGGTGTTGTCTTCCTGTTGCCATTAATTCTTTTCGACAAATTGATGGTATACGCTTTTCTTGTTTGCATAACATGGATTGTTGTCTTTTTGATACATAAAGTCTACTGCAACAGGACATTTGAAACGGCACGCTTTAGGTATTTTATGGACAGGAGTTTGCTCCGTCAGCTCCTAGTGTTTTCTGGTTGGAGTGCCTTTGGCGGAGCAGTAAACATAAGCAGAGATCAAGGGTGTAATATATTAATAAATATCTTTCATGGAGTTACAGTGAATGCTGCCATGGGAATTGCGACACAGGTAAATATGGCAGTATATCATTTTGTAAGTAATTTCCAAACTGCATTCAACCCGCAGATAGTCAAGTCATACTCTGTCAAAGACTATGATTATTTTATGCTACTCATATTTCGTGCCTCTAAAATTTCATTCTGCCTTTTGTTTTTTTTTGTATTACCTTTGTATTTAAATGCAGAATTTGTATTACGTATTTGGTTGAGCGATGTGCCTGAATACACTGTCATTCTAACCCAACTGTTCTTGCTTTACTCCTTGGCACAAGCGATTATGGGGCCTCTGTGGATGTCGATAAGAGCAATTGGAGACATAAAAAAATATCATCTTGTTTTGAGTTGTTTTGTATTTGCCAATTTGCCTTTATCATTTATATTTTTATGGTTAGGTTTTAGCCCCGCATGGATATTAATTGTAAGAGTCATTTTGAATATTCTTATACTTTTCTGGCATATATATTTTCTAAGTAAGAAAATATCTTTTCCAATCAATGGCTTTTTAAATGAAGTAATTTTGCCTATATGCATTATTGCAGGATTATCCGTTTTTGCAACTATTTTTGTGTATAATCTATTTATTGATGATATCAATAAATTAATATTATCTTGCATCGTTTCAAGTGTAAGTATTGGTTCCCTTATGTATTTGATTGGGTTAAAAAAACATGAAAAAATATCGTTAATAAATTGGATAAAAAATAATATCTCAAAGAGTTAATATTATTTTAACAAAGTTCATAGTAATATAAAGTGAAATTGTATTAAGGAGAATATGCATGGAATCCGCAACCCCTTTTTTAGCTATTATCACACCAACATATAATCGAAGCTCTATTATTCATAACTGTTATGAGAGCCTAAAAAGCCAGACCGACTATGATTTCGTATGGGTAGTTGTTGATGATGGAGGAACTGATAATACAAAAGAAGTTGTTCTTGAATTTAAGAAAAATGCCCTCTTTGAAATAATATACATTTATAGAGAAAATAGAGGTATGAATGCTGCTGTTCAGGCAGGATTAGAATTAGTAGATACGAAATTTGTTCTGAAATTAGATAGTGACGATGCACTTACAAATAATGCTGTGGAGATAATTAAGGATAAATGGAAAAAATGGAAAATTAATGAAAAAATAGGTGTAATCTCTTTTTTAGTTCAAAATCAAAATGGAGTAATTGTTGGCGAACATTTTCCTGGCGATAATTATATTTCAAACCATATAGAATGTAGAATAAATAAAAAGATTAATGGTGATAAAACAGAAATATTTCGAACTAGTATATTTAAGGACAATATTAATTGTTTTACACTTTCATATTCTGGGATGGGTACTATTCTGTGTGTGATTGGGAGAAAATATGATACTGTATACTACAATAGAGCAATAGTTATTAAAAATTATTTGCCAGATGGTATATCAAAAAGTAAAAAGAAAAATCTTAAAAAAATGGCAGGTATGATGTATCTCTCTAATGAATATATGCATACAGATATAAAATTTTCAGTACGTCTTAATAGAACTGTTATTTTTGGAGCACTTGGTTTTGTTGTTAAAATAAAAGTATTTAACTTACTTAGACAAAGCAATATGCCCTTTTTAAGTTTTATCTGTTTATTTCCATCTTATATTTTATATAAAAAATGGAAAGTGAAATATGATTTTGAATAATGAAAGTAAAATTGAACTCACAAATTCATCAAAAAAAAGAATGAATGTGTTGATATTGGTTAGTTCGATAAGTGGTGGTGGGGCTGAAAGACGAGCTGTGAGTGTGGCCAATTACCTAAATGAGAAAGGTCATAATGTAAATATAGTTATCTTATACTCTAGTAATGGAGGGTACATAGTAAATAAAGATATAAAAATAGATATATTACCTAATCGGAAAAAAAATATTTCAAATTCTTATATTAAAAAATTATACTGTATAATTAGTGATTATATATCGTTAAAAAAAATAATAGATAATAATAACATAGAAAAAATTATTTTGTTTCATATATTGCCAGCAATACTAATATTATTGTTAACCAAGCGTCTCAAAATAATAGCAAGTGAGAGGACGTACCCTCCTTCTGTTCCTTTTTGGTACGCTTTTTTGAAAAAAATAATTTTTTCTTATTCAAAAGTAATTGTCTTTCAAACATCTGAGCAAATGAGTTTTTTTAATGCATCAATAAGAAGGAAAAGTGTTGTTATATACAATCCACTTGTTGAAAATTTACCTGCACCATATATTGGTATAAGAAAAAAAGAGATGATAACATTTTGTCGTTTAGAAAAAGTGAAAAATTTACCAATGTTAATAAATGGATTTATTGAGTTTCATAAAAAATTTCCTGTGTATAAATTAATCATTTATGGAGAGGGTACCTTGAAAAAATATTTGTTGAAATATATAAATGAAGCGAGAATGAATGAGATTATTCGTATTAAAAAATTTACTAATAATATTCATGAATTGATTATTGATAGTGCTTGTTATATATCTACTTCAAATTATGAAGGTCTATCCAATTCAATGTTGGAAGCGATGGCAATAGGAATGCCGGTTGTATGTACAGATTGTAAGGGTGGTGGTGCAAGAGAATTTATAGTGAATTATAACAATGGTATCCTTATAGCAATTGATGATATAAAAGCACTAGCAGAGGCACTTGAATATATTGTATTAAATCCAATAGAAGCACAAAAAATGGGAGAGAGGGCTATAGAAATAAAAAAAATACTTGCGTCTGAAAAGATTTATGAAGAATGGATTAGAGTGTTGGAATGCTAGTATATATAATAATATTTGTTACTGCACTTTTGTATGGTTTATTCGAATTAGACGGTTATAAAAGCAAAATAAAATATAATATGAGCAATGACAATATTATTGAAAAAATATCATTTCAAAAAAAAATAATAGTAATATTATTTTTTTTACAATTAGTATTTATTTCTATATTTAGAAATGTTTCTGTTGGAAATGATATAGCAAATTACATAATACATTTTAATAATATTATGCCATATTATTTTTCTGCCGTTCTTTTTAGAAACGATCCTGGTTATTATCTATTGAACTGGATAGTTGGAAGATTTACTACTGATTTTCAATATGTCATGGCGATCGTAAGCTTAATTTTTTTTTCATTAGTGTTTTATTTTTTTTATAGAGAATCAAAAATTGTGTGGTTAAGTGTGGTGTTGTTTTTGGCATTTGGTTTTTTGAGGTTTCCCTTTTCTGGTTTAAGGCAGGGGTTGGCTATCGCTATGATAGCATGTAGTTATAAGTACATAAAAAATCGTAACATATGGAGGTTTTTGGGCTGTGTCTTTGGAGCCGCGTTATTTCATTCAACTGCCATTGTCTGTATTCCTATGTATTTCATATCCAATAATAAGTTGAATATGTTTACTTATGTAAAATATATATTATTAGCATTTGTGGTCATAATAATTGTTAATAGAGTTTTCCTAACTTATTTGGCGATGCTGTATAGAGATGGACGTTATTTAGATTTTATTGGTGCAGGCGATGGTGGTTTCAATATGTTCCTGGTACTGATGGGAATAGTATTTGTTGGATTATTTTTTAATAAAAGTACCCTCCTAAATGACAAAAAAAATCTGGCGGTTTATAATATAATCATTTTTTCAATAATATTGCAGTTGATGGCGATGAATTTATCTATATTGGCTCGTCTTGTAGATTATTATACATTTTTTCTTACAATATTTATTCCCAATATTATCCATTCCATGAAAAATAAAGATACACGTATATTGTCAATTCTTCTTATGGTGGTTTTTTCTTGCTTGATGTATGCAAGATGGTTAATCGCTGATATGTCAGGTATGGTGCCTTATTCTTTTGTATGGAATCATTGAAGGAATATTTGTTATGATAATGCTACGAATTTTGCATGTGGTCACAAAAATGGATCGTGCAGGGCTGGAAAATAGGTTAATGGATATTTATCGGAAGATTGATCGTACATCTATACAATTTGATTTTCTTACTTTTAGGAAGGAACCAGGATATTTTGATGAGGAGATAAAGGAGCTTGGGGGAAAAGTATTCTATCTTGATCCCATCAGCATAACAGATGTATGCAGTAACAACAGAAATCGTGGACTGTGTTCATTTTTTATAGAACATCCAGAATATAAAATAATTCATGCGCACTTAGATCAATGGTGTGGGATAGTATTAAAAGAAGCAAAGCGAGCAGGAATTTTGGTGAGAATAGCACATTCCCGTGGTTCAGTAAAAAATGTCAATTTCAATTTTACAATGAAAAATATCATTAAAAATATTATGATGAAATATAACAATTATTATGCAACACACAGGTTTGCCGTTTCGCAGATTGCTGGTGAATGGCTTTTTGGTAAAAGAAATGTTAGTGCAGGGAATGTTATAGTGTGGCCGAATGCTATTGATTGTGCCAAATTTAGATATAATGAAGAAACAAGAAGAAGAAAGCGCATTGAGTTAAGATTGAATAGTATGCATGTCTTGATGCATATAGGCAGATTGGATCCAAATAAAAATCAAAGATTTTTGATAGATATTTTTGATGAACTAGTGAAGAAAAAACCCAATACGAGACTTTTGCTTATAGGTGATGATAGAATGGATGGTTACTATCAGAGATATGCAGAGCAAAAAGAATCACGTGATAGTATTTTGTTCTTAGGTGTACGTTCAGATATCGTTGAGTTACTAATGGCAGGGGATATGCTTATATTCCCTTCATTCGCTGAGGGTTTTCCTGGGGCTGTGATGGAAGCGCAAGCAGCTGGTTTGACATGTATCATATCTGATACTATCACAAATGAAGTTTGTTTAACGGATAATATTGTGCAGTTACCTATAAACAACGGCATTGACATTTGGGTGAACAAAATATTAGAATTTAAGAACATAAATCGAAGTGATAATTATGCCACTCTTGTTGAAAAGGGTTACGATATTCATGGTTTATGCCAAAAATTGAGCAAATTTTATGAGGGTGCCTTGGTTGAATCACTTGGGGTTTAATTCCCCCATATACGCAAATCCTTCAAGGATAAGTCTTCAATACCTCGTTGCTTGCGGTGGGGATATTTTATTAAATATATTGGCAGTACATTTAGTTCGATAAATCAAAAAAAGCGTGGGGCTTATGAAAAAAAAATGTCTAATAGTTTCGTCTATATCCTCTATGATAGGGCAATTTATTATGCCCAATATAGAGTTGTTATTATCTATGGGATATGATGTGACAGTTATAGCAAATTTTTCATTTGGAAATACTTTTAGTAAAAATGATGCTAAAAAATTATGGGATTCATTGAAAAATAGGAATGTAGAAGTTCATAATATAAAATTTATCAGAAATGTATTTAGCCCAAAAAATATAATCGCATATAAGCAAGTAAAAAAATTAGTAAATGAGAACGACTATGCATTGATTCATTGCCATTCTCCGATTGGAGGAGTAATTACACGATTAGCAATTAGAAAAAGGTATTCAGTAGGTACTAAGGTCATGTATACAGCACATGGTTTTCATTTTTATAATGGGGCACCACTTATTAATTGGTTAGTATATTATCCAATAGAAAAATGGTTGTCTAAGATGACAGATGTGTTAATCACAATTAACAAAGAAGATTATGAATTGGCTGTTCGGAAAATGTATGCAAGGAAAATTTATCTTATCAATGGAATCGGTGTTGATATAGATAAATTTGCAAATTCGGCTATTGATATGGAAAGTAAAAAAAATGAAATAAATATTCCATTGGATTCCATTGTATTGTTATCAATGGGGGAACTAAATAAAAATAAAAATCATCAAATAATAATAAAAACTATAAGTAAAATTAAAAACTCCGATATTTACTATGTAATATGTGGGCAAGGGAAGCAGAATCGTAATTTGCATCTTTTATCCAAAAGGCTCAAGGTTGATAATCGTATTGTTTTTTTGGGATACAGAGATGATGTTGTGGATTTGCTTCGGATATCAGATATTTATGTGTTTCCATCATTACGAGAAGGTTTATCTGTATCTTTAATCGAGGCCATGGCAGCAGGTTTACCATGTGTTGTGTCAAAAATTCGCGGCAATATTGACTTGGTTGTAGATGAAAAAGGTGGTTTTCTTTGCGATGCAAACAATAGCGATGAATATAAAGATAAAATAGAAACAATTGTTGCAGATAATACCTTGAAACAAAATATGGGAAAATTTAATCAAAATATTTTGAAAAAATTTGATCTAAGTGTTATTATGAATGAAATGAGAAAAATATATGTTGAAAATATAAGAGACATATGATTTTTTAGTTTCTTACTTATTGAATATACGTTAATTTCATATTTTCTTAAAAAACAGAGAGAGGAGAAGTATATGCTTTACGAAAAGCTCATCCGTAAAACAGAGAAATTATCTGTTATAGGTCTTGGCTATGTTGGAATGCCTGTTGCTGTTGCTTTTTCGAAAAAGGTCGGAGTTATCGGTTTTGACCTGAACAAGGAAAAAATAGATTTATATAAATCGGGCGTTGATCCCACAAAAGAAATCGGAAACGAGGAAATTGCTATATGTTCTGTTGATTTCACATCTGATGAAGCACGTTTACGTGAAGCTAGGTTTCATATAGTTGCAGTACCAACACCTATCCATTTGGATCATGCACCAGATTTGGCTCCTGTTGAAGGTGCGTCTAGAATTCTTGGGCGCAATTTGACTAAAGGTAGTATCGTTGTATTTGAATCAACAGTTTATCCTGGTGTGACCGAGGATATTTGTGTACCTATTCTTGAATATGAGTCTGGTCTGAAATGTGGTACTGATTTCAAAGTAGGGTATTCTCCAGAACGTATCAATCCTGGTGATAAAATCCATCGTCTTGAAACTATTACGAAAATAGTTTCAGGTATGGATGAGGAGACCCTTGAATGTGTAGCGAAAGTCTATGAGCTTGTCGTGCAAGCGGGTACCCATCGTGCAGAGTCTATTAAGGTCGCCGAGGCGGCAAAGGTCATTGAGAACAGTCAGCGTGATATTAACATTGCTTTCATGAATGAGTTGGCCATCATTTTTGATAAAATGGATATTGATACACTTGCTGTGCTTCGTGCTGCAGGAACCAAATGGAATTTTCTCAATTTTCGCCCTGGATTAGTTGGTGGACATTGTATCGGTGTTGATCCATATTATCTCACCTATAAGGCGGAAATACTTGGATACCATAGTCAGATCATTCTTTCTGGGCGCCGAATTAATGATGACATGGGAAAATATGTTGTGGAAAAATTTGTCAAAAAACTTATAAAAGCCGATGTGACAGTGAAATCCGCAAGAGTTGCTATTCTTGGTTTTACATTTAAGGAAGACTGTCCTGATACACGCAATACTCGAGTCATCGATATTTACAATGAGCTGATGGAGTATGGTATTACCCCTTTGGTTGCTGATCCAGTTGCTGACAGGAGTGAGGCATTGCAAGAATATGCTCTCACATTTGTTGAAGTTTCAGAAATTAAAAATATGGATGCGGTGATTCTGGCCGTTCCGCATAAGCAGTTTAACCATCTGTCAATGGAAGATATAGATGGGTTATTTAAGAATTCTTCTGCTGGGCAACGGGTGTTATTTGATATAAAAGGCCTGTTGGATCGTAAAGCATACTTAACTGCTGGTTATCATTACTGGAGGCTATAATTTGGGATACAAGCATTTAGAATTTCACCCCAAGGCACATTTTCTCATTACTGGTGGTGCTGGTTTTATCGGTTCCAATTTATGTGAGGCGATTTTGAATTTAGGCTATCGTGTCCGTTGCCTAGACGATCTTTCGACGGGCTTCCAGAAAAATGTTGATTTATTTCTGCACCACCCTGAATTCGAATTTGTAAAGGGTGATCTGAAAAATTTTGATATCTGTATGAAAGCGTGTGAAGGCGTGGATTACATTCTCCATCAAGCGGCTTGGGGCAGTGTACCGCGTTCCATTGAAATGCCGTTGTTTTATTGTGTCAATAATGTTCTTGGTACATTAAATATGATGGAAGCTGCTAGGCAGCAATGTGTAAAAAAATTTGTTTATGCCTCCAGCTCTTCTGTTTATGGGGATGAGCCAAGCTTGCCCAAATTGGAAGGACAGGAAGGGAATTTGTTATCACCGTACGCACTAACAAAAATGTGTGATGAGGCATGGGCTAAGCAGTATACGTTGCATTATGGGCTTGATACTTATGGGCTTCGCTATTTCAATGTTTTTGGTCGTAGACAAAATCCAGAGGGTGCATATGCAGCGGTGATTCCAAAATTTATAAAAATGCTTCTTCATGATGAGATTCCAGTTATCTATGGCGATGGGAAGCAGAGTCGTGATTTTACCTATATTGAAAACGTAATTGAAGCTAACCTAAAAGCATGCTTAGCCTCACATGAGGCTGCTGGTCAGGTTTTTAATATTGCCTATGGTGGACGAGAGTATCTCATTGATATTTATAACAACTTAGTCCAGGCGTTGGATAAAAAAATAGATCCTATTTTCGATTCTGTTCGTAGAGGGGATATTAAACATTCTAATGCAGATATCAGCAAGGCAAAATTATTGTTAGGATATGATCCAGACTATAATTTTGAGCAAGGGTTGAATGAAGCTATTGCATGGTATAAAAGTGAATTGTCAATAGATGATTAATTTCCTTTTCTGCCCTTTGTATTAGATTGTATAGAATACGAGGTGAAGATGAATCCGCAACAATTCATTGCTGCCAATTATGGTAAGCCAATTGTCGTTGTCCAGGGGCTCGGCTTTGTTGGTTCTGTTATGTCGCTGGTAGTCGCAAATGCGATAAATGGGGATTATGCAGTCATCGGCGTGGATCAGGATACTGAAGCTGGCCGCAAGACCGTGGATTCATTGAACCGTGGGGTATTCCCAATCGTGGCGGACGATCCTAAGATCAATGAGTACTTTGGGATTGCCTGCAAACGTGGCAATCTGTTCGCCACAATTGATCCCAATGTATACGCCAATGCTGACGTGGTTATCGTTGACATAAACCTTGACGTAAAGAAAATTAGTAATGATAAGTATGCATTGGCTGATTATTCGGTCACGCTTGAGCCGTTTAAAAAAGCGATGGAGACAATTGGTGCCCACTGCAAGCCGGATGTGCTTATCCTTGTCGAGACGACAGTTCCTCCTGGAACTTGCAGGAATGTAGTCGAACCTATTATCAAAGATGGTCTTAAAAAACGTGGCTTACAGATTGATGGAATCTGCATAGGCCATTCCTATGAACGTGTTATGCCAGGGCCTAACTACGTTGATTCGATTCAGAGTTTCTACAGGGTCTATTCTGGCATAGATGAAGCGAGTGCCGATGCCGTCGAGGCTTTCCTTAAAACGATAATCCGAACGGACGAATACCCTCTGACTCGCCTCGGTAATACCAACGCTAGCGAAATGGCGAAGGTACTGGAAAATTCCTATCGTGCCACGAACATCGCATTTGCGGTCGAATGGTCTAGGATGGCGGAGGAGGCTGGCGTGGATCTGTATGAGGTTGTTAATGCGATTCGACAGAGGCCGACTCACAATAACCTTATGTTTCCTGGTATTGGTGTGGGTGGCTATTGCCTTACCAAAGACCCCCTTCTCGCAAGCTGGTCAAGGAAAAATATGATAGGTGGTGCTGATGGTTTGTCGCAGAGCGAGGCCGCCGTATCGGTGAACGATCAGATGCCACGTTACGCATCCGAATTTCTAAAAAAGAGATACCAGGAATCGCTGGAGAAGCGAAAGATACTTTTGCTTGGTGTATCTTATCGTGGGGATGTAGGTGATACACGTTTTTCCCCGGTGGAGGTTTTCTGCCGTTGTCTTCTCGCAATGGGTGCCGTGGTTTTTGCACACGATCCGTATGTGGCGGCATGGCCCGAATTGGACATGAATCCATACCAGATGCTAGACGATGCGCTGGGTAATCAACCAGATATCGTGGTCATAAGTGCGGGGCATCGCCTGTACCAAAATGACGAGACAATCCAGGCGCTTCTTGGATGTAGCCGCATGATGATTTACGACACCATAGGCCTTTTGTTAAAGGACCAGATTTCAAAACTTAGAAAAAAGCATGATGTGATTGTGCTAGGCAGGGGGGATTTGTGAAAAAAGTATTGATTCTGGGAGGGGCGGGTTTTATCGGTTACAATATCACCGGATATTTGTCGAAAAACCGTGATTACGATTTGACTATTGCGGACGATTTCTCTGGCGGCCCTCTTGACGATGAATTAAAGGCCCTTTGCGACAAGAATAAGATCGGGATTATTTCCGCCGACTTCAGCAGTAAAGAGTCATTTGGGCTACTTAACTCTCGTTATGATCATGTGTACGTTCTCGCATCTGTAGTCGGGGTTAATAGGTGCATAGAGGAACCCGATGAGGTTATCAGGATAAACACTGGGATCATTTCCAATACTGCGGAATGGATTCGTGCCTCCAAACCGGAACGTGTGCTGTTTGCGTCATCTAGCGAGAATTATGCGGCGACCACCGACTCGTTCAACTATGCGGTTCCTACCGATGAATCCGTTCCCCTTTGCATCGCCGACACACGCCACCCAAGGTTTACCTATGCCGTGACCAAAATACTGGGGGAATCGGCCTTTTTTGCCTACGGGCAAAAACTTGGGATACACACCACGGTGGTTCGTTACCAGAACATTTACGGCCCCCGTATGGGATTCAAGCATGCGATACCGCACATAATCGAGCGTATATACAAGGGCGAAGATCCAGTAAAGGTTTACGGTGCGGATCAGACGCGGGCTTTCTGTTTTGCCACTGACGGTGCGGAAGGCACGGTGCTGGCTTTGGAAAGCGATGGTTCCGATCAGCAAGTGTACCATATTGGCAATGACGAAGAGATAACGATAGACACTCTTACCCGTGCCATTGGCGGTGCAATGGGATATACAGGTTCCTATGTGGATGCCCAGACATACCCTGGCTCGGTTTCCAGGCGTTGTCCGAATATCACGAAGGCGAAACAAGATCTTGGATATAGTCCTAAGGTTTCGCTGGATGAAGGCGTTCGTCAGACGGTCGATTGGTACCGTGCCTTTTTCGATGCAGGGCGGGAGATTGCGTCTGGCGGATTCAAGCCCCCCGAACTACTTGACTATCGAAGAGGGCATAGGAATATATGATTCGTGTATTCGATATCCTTTTTTCGTTGATTGCGTTGTTGGTTTTTCTTCCTTTGGGCCTAATCATTGCGCTTGTCTTGCGTTTTACTGGGGAAGGGGAAATATTTTATACGCAGAACCGTCTGGGAAAAAATGGTAAGAGTTTTGGTTTGTTGAAATTTGCGACAATGCTAAAGAACAGCCCTTCTGTTGGTGCCGGTGATGTGACGGTTAAGGATGATCCCAGGGTGCTTCCCGTGGGGCATTTTTTAAGGAAGACGAAGATTAACGAAATACCTCAACTAGTTAACATTTTTATCGGTGACATGAGCCTTGTCGGCCCTCGTCCGCAAACACCTAAGAATTTTGAATACTTTCCGTCAAAGGGAAGGGAAATAATACTGTCTATGCGTCCAGGTTTGACGGGGATTGGTTCCATCGTGTTTAGAGATGAGGAGACGATAGTGGCGAATTCAGGGAAGACTGTCGAGGAATGTTATGTGAAAGTAATTGGCCCTTACAAGGCGGAACTGGAAGCGTGGTATTCCAAACGGCAGACGCTTCTGAATTATTTTCTTCTAATTTTTGTTACTGCCTGGGTTATTTTTTTTCCACGTTCCGAAATCTACCGTCGAATATGGCCTTCTTTGCCATTTTTGCCAGATGAATTGAATGTTGGTAAGTAGCAAAATAAATGGAAAAATGTAGGAAATAATAATAGGTAAAAACGATGACCTTTCAAGAAATTTTCATAATCAATCTAAAAATTTTCAGAAAAAATCGTGGCGTATCGCAAGCAAAACTCGCCGAACTGTGCAAATCCACCCAGGCATATATTGCCGAAATAGAAGTCGGCAAAAAATTCCCTTCCCCAAATATGATTGAACGAATAGCATCCGCACTGGATGTCGAATCGTATCGTTTGTTTCAGGACAGGGCGGAAGACGGGCGGGCTCTTACGCCATCGCAACGTGAGGAAATTATTTGCAGCCTGCATGATGTCACTTTCAAAATCTTGAACCAATATTGATAACCTTATTTTTTTTCTTCTCCATCCTCATCTTTTACAAATCCCATTCATAACACCTTCCACAACCCAATAAACCTAACATCATCCGGTATAGCAAACCAAAAACTGCAAGCATTGAAAGTAAATGGGGAAATGCCATAAAATTATGGGTTTTTTATGGCTTAAAGGGGCCTTGTTTTTTGTGATATTTGATGTAGACTAAGTTAGTCAAGGTGTAAAAGGTGTGATGGATACCGATGCCGCAAAACACCGTCTTGGAACTTTTAGGGCGATATAATATAATTAGTAGTGGAGAATTTTCATGGAATTGGCAATTGAGGATTTGAAAGACCATTCAAATACGATCATCTCTCAGATTGTGCAGGCGTTTGGCTTTTATCATGATTAAGACGAGACTGTAATTGAGCGGTCTGCCGATACGTCCACCGTTAACAACTTGAGGGGGGTTTGTAACTGTGGTGGACCCTAGCTTGCCGGGTGGTTAGGCCTGGGCCCTTGGTTCGGAAGTCTCTGGGCCAGGCCTTGCCGTCACCGCTCTAGTCTCGAAGTCCCTGATAATCTCCTCTGGTGACCTGCCGCTTTTCAGCAGTGCGATGATATTGCTTTCGCACTCATTCCAGCCTTCTTCCCTGCCTTCATCGTACCGTACCGCCAGGGCATCCTCCAGTTTCCATTCTTTCGTCAGCATGTTCAGTACCTCCGTTCCGTGTTTTTCCAGAAACTCCCTCAGTATGTCGTGGTCGCGGCAGTATATTACCGCCCGTTTGATAGCCTCGGTTCTGTCACCAAGCTTCTTCTCGAACTCCCGTGCTTTTGCTATGAATGCGCTGTACCAGCCGAGTTCACGGCACCTGCCGACAATCTCGGCGTTCCTGCCGTGGTTGATGTTTACTGCTCTTACCACCAGCTCTAGCGCGGGAGAGTCCCTTTCGCCAAGGCCCAGCGCTTTGCGCCCCTCGTTCATGTCCGACAGCTTCAGTATCTTCTCGTCGGGGAACGGCGCAGTTCCGTTGTACACCACTATAAATTCGGCCGAGGGGACGGATATTTGCTTCGATGCGTAGATACCCCTGTCACCGCCGATTATTTTCTCGTACACGCGCGCGATGTACATCAGCATCCGTAATGGGATGTTGGGGTTTATCGTGGACTGGTGTTCGATTAGGACCACCAACTTGCCTCCTATCTCGAAGGATATGTCGTTTATCCTGTCCATGAAAAGTGCGTCGTTAAGTGTGTTGATCTTGACTGGCGTGTTCAGGGGCAGGGTTACGCCTTCCAGGGCGCAGTATAGTTTGCGCAACAGATTCTCGTCGCTGAAAAGCAGGGTGAAGACGCTGTTCTTGTAGTTGTTGTTGACCGCCATGTGCATCAATTATGGTGCGACGGGGCGATTTTGGCAATATGTTGGGGCGGCTGAAGTTGTTGACAGTGCCGATACATCTGTTTTATAACGGCTTGTTACGATGATGTTTATACCGTTTCCTTGTCTACATCGTCCTTGTGGTTGTTCCTATTGCTCATTCAATCCCTTCCGCAACGTGAGGAAATTATTTGCAGCCTGCATGATGTCACTTTCAAAATCTTGAACCAATATTGATTTTCGCAAAACTGCGATTGCTCAACCAGTCAGAATCATTTTCTGCTTGTACACCTGGTTCCCCTGTTTACAGGGGGCGGTTTGTGTGTCGCTGTGTGTTGTAAGATGTTCTGACCGATGTGTACACTTCGTCAACAAGGGCAAGTAATTCCCTGCGTTCTTTCTCCCTGGTTTCTTCCTTGCGGACTTCCAATGCCGTGTTCCAGTCCCATTACATCCGAACTGTGGAGGAAAGTTCCTTTTGGATGTCCTCTAGGGTATAGCCCTTGGCAATAAAGTCCAGCACTTCCTTGTCCCTTTCTTTCCTGCCCTTGCCTACGCCAATTTCAATGCCCTCGACCCTGCCCTCGGCCTTGCCTTCGACCCTGCCTTGGGCAAGCCAGGCCCTTTGCGCCTCTTCCAAGTTCCACTCGGTTATCAGCATATTCAAAACCTCCGAACCGTTCGCTTTCAAAAACAACCGCAATATGTTGTTCTCTATACAGTACCTTACCGCCGCCTCCATCGCGGCCTCCAGCTCCATCGTCTCGCGGCATTCCCATATCTTGGACACAAGGACGCTGTACCCGTTGAGGGTTTCGCACTTCCCCAGCATCTCCGCATTGTACCCCTGGTTTATGTTGTATACATGCACCTCAAGCTCCAGCGCGGGGGCGTCGGGGGGTTCCGCACGTAGACCGTCGATGTTCTTGAACGCGTCGGACAGCCTGAGTATCTTGTGCGCTGGAAACGGGGCCTTACCGTTATACAGGACTATAAAGATCGGTGCCGGTATTTTTTCAAGGTTGGTCTGGTACAGCTTCATTCGGTCAATTATCTTTTCGTACACCCTGCCGATATACATCAACATCCTCAACGGCATGTTTTCGTTGATGGTGCTTTGGTGTTCGAGCAGCACGACCAGGCGATCGCCCACGGTAAAGGACACGTCATTTATCTGGCCCATAAAAAGGGCGTTGGAAAGCGTATTGATGTCGATTGCGGTGTCCAGCGGCAATTCCACGCCCTCGATGGCGGAGTACAGTTGGCGCAGGGTGTCGGGGTCGCTGAAAAGGCGTGAAAAGATGCTGTCCTTGTGTTTTTCGTTTGCGCTCATGAGGGGTAGTCTAAGGCATTTCTCGCATGAATGCAACGGGGCTGCGGAAACAGGATGACCTTCCGCAATGGTGGGAACCCTATGAAACTGGAGGCCAGGGTCTATTCGGCGAATACCTGTTCCAACAAAATGTCCAACCCGGGAAGAACCGCAACGGGAATCACATCATCGCTTTTGTAGACGTTGAACCCAGGATTTTCCCCAAAAAGGAACACCGTAACTTCCTTGGTTTCTGGGTTTACGACCAAGTACTCCCTAACCCCAGCCTTTTTGTACAGGCTGAACTTTCGTTGCATTTCCGTTGCGCTGTTGGAGGGAGAAAGTATCTCGACCACAAGGCTAGGCGCACCCCGACACCCCTCGCTGCCACGTTTTTCCTCGTCACAAACGATGGTAATGTCGGGCTGTACAACCGTGTCGTCGCTTTCGTTTTCCTTGTAGAAAAGCCGCACGTCATAAGGGGCGGGACGAACCTTGCAGGGCTTACCCCTTAGATAGACGTGAAAT
>Ga0209755_10004183_pt1 | contig 17290 bp, 20 predicted proteins | sample TergutCo191P1_FD_187301 | JGI IMG/M metagenome (GOLD analysis project Ga0209755, IMG submission 187301) | Cornitermes sp. P1 segment gut microbial communities from Petit-Saut dam, French Guiana - Co191P1 (SPAdes) (version 2) | ecosystem: Host-associated > Arthropoda: Insects > Digestive system...
CTTAAGTTGATGATGTTGTGTCGGACATCACGTACCTGCGGATGCTGGGCGGCTGGCTGTACCTGACCGTGGTGCTGGATCTGTTCGACCGCAAGGTCGTCGGCTGGGCGTTCAGCGACCGGATGGACGCCGGGGCGACCGTGGTGGCCGCGCTTGGGATGGCGGTCAGAAACAGGCCCCCCTTCCTGGCCTGATATTCCATTCGGACAGGGGCTCGCAGTACTGTTCGCACGCCTTCCGCGGGGCGTTGCGGGCGGGCTGCCCCGGCGTCCGCCAGAGCATGAGCCGCAAGGGCGAATGCTGGGACAATGCGTGCGCGGAGTCTTTTTTCGCAACGTTGAAGCGTGAGCTTGACGGCCTTGACGGGAGGCGTTCGGCGGCGGAGGTGCGGCGGTCGGTGTTCATGTACATCGAGACGTATTACAACCGCATTCGCACACATTCGGCTGTTGACTTTGTCGCTCCGGATGTCTTTAATCTGGGTAGGGTCGCTTAACAATGTTTACATAATCGGGCAAAGACCACAGTTCTGATGGCACCTAGGCATTTACACAGAAAATAAGATAGGCTCCGATTTTTCCGAAAAATTTTCACATTAGTCAAGGTCTAAATGCTTCAATTTCTAAATCCTGAATTACTCGATAATGCCTGTCATTTGCGGTCAATAAATATCCGCAGAGCAGAGCTCTGCGGTATTGAAGATTTCACCTTGAGGGCTGTGCAATCGCGGAGGAACAAATCCCCCGCACCCCCAGAATGAACCGCCCCAAGGGGCGCGGTATTAAACCGCAAAAGGGCTACGCCCTTAATAAAATTTCCTGATTTTCCCTAGCGGTGACACCAATAATTGCATCACCCAATTCCAATGAATTGCTCAAATAATAATTCTCCACCAAAACCATTGCCCTAGTAGATATGTTTTCATTTATCTGCACTATATTGACATTCCAATTTTTCAAATGTTTCTTCAATATTTCCAACTCTCTTTTATTTCTCATTCCCTGGATCAATTCCATGTATGTTATAACCGATATATCAAACGGAACATTTTTTTTACAACATTTGACGCTTTTTCATTGCCACGCATATACCATATTAAAACATCGGTATCGATAATCACAATTTCCTTCCCTGCCGCATTTTTATGACATATTGGTCAACAATTTCCGTTTCGCTTCTGTCTTTCCATATCCCAAATAGTTCATCTTCAGAGTCGCTTGAGTCATTATCCCCACCATCCTTAGCGATTGGTATTATTTTTGCGTAGCTTTTCTCATTGAATATTATGGTTATATCAAAGCCCTGGCCTATCTGAGAGATGATCGTATTTGAATGGTCTTTCAAATCCTCAATTGCCAATTCCATGAAAATTCTCCACTACTAATTATAGTATATCGCCCTAAAAATTCCAAGACGGTGTTTTGCGGCATCGGTATTCATCACACCTTTTACACCTTGACTAACTTAGTCTACATCAAATATCACAAAAAACAAGGCCCTTTTAAGCCATAAAAAGCCCATAATTTTATGGTATTTCCCCGTTTGCTTTCAATGCTTGCAGTTTTTGGTTTGCTATACCAGATGATGTTAGGTTTATTGGGTTGTGGAAGGGGGTTGAAAAAAGGAATCAATATTGGTTCAAGATTTTGAAAGTGACATCATGTAGGCTGCAAATAATTTCCTCACGTTGCGACGGCGAAAGAGCTCGCCCGTCTTCCGCCCTATCCTGAAATAAACGATACGATTCGACATCCAATGCGGATGCTATTCGTTCAATCATGTTGGGAGACGGAAATTTTTTGCCAACTTCTATTTCGGCGATATATGCCTGGGAGGATTTGCATAACTCGGCAAGCCTTGCCTGCGATATGCCTCGATTTTTTCGGAAAATTTTTAGGTTAATGATGAAAATTTCTTGAAAGGTCATCGTTTTATCTCAGTATGGTTCCCTACATTCATTCACCCAAGGAACTGCGTATATGGACAAGCTCCACCATATTGTTCTCGCTGATATTCACAACATGTAATAATTTTTAGTTGCATTTGAATAGTTCGCATATCACTGCCTAGCCGATTGAACCCACACCGCCGATTACAAGGAAATGGGAGGCGATTATAATTGCGGACAGTTTTTTCTCGTAGTGAGTAATATCGAAATGAAATCTAAAAACGCCGAACTGTCGTTTTCATTTCCGTACTTTTTTTCAATTATTATTTACTGGCAAACCCACGAAATCAAGTAGTTCTTTAATTTCGCTTGTCCTACCAGAAAAAGTTTTCTTCACAAAACTCCGTGTTATACAACCTGGTTTTTTACGATCCGATAATTTGCAAAAAATAAAAGGATACCCCTTTACCTCGGAGACACTATTACGATATACTGTGTAAAATATTTGCAAATTTCCATCCGTACAAAATTTTGATTTCTTGATACCTTCGTATAATTTGGGCAAATCGTCATAGCTATTCATGACTCTCACTATCCATGATTCTAACCCGAATAGGGAATTAGCAAAATCAATTATGTCTTCTTCTTTTGAGAATTTATTAAATCCAGCCATTATATGACCAGACCCATTACAGATAAGAATCTGTTCAAAAGGGGTTCCATCTTTATCATATTTTAAACCATCTATCAGAGTTTTTAAGATACCTATGATTATCCCTCTTATACGGTTTCTATCTGGCCTTTTTGATTCCCTTTGCTGGAACGTCTTTTCCAATTTTTTGACCAAAGCATGAAAACTTGTGTTCTTTATAACGAAATAAGATATTGCTAGCCCAGATAGACCTGGTATACACCCACAAAAAAAACATTTGGGAATAAAATCACGTTCAAAATCCTGACTATAAATAACATCTAAATCATCTTCGTATTTCAAAGTGTATAACATATCTAGAAGCATCACGTTTAAGTCACACTCCTTGTCTCGTTGCAAAATCTTAATTTCCATTAGGTAAGTTCGAACCTCGAGCTAATCATTTTTAATTGCGTTGTCAAAATTAGCAATCAAATCATCAAAATAATTGAGTATACCATTTCTTCCCTCGACATCAAACATTTTGGAATTTAAATCTACCCTAATTAATTTTATTTCGGTGTGGGGCAAGACAAAATTAAACTGTGTTTTGGTCTTAATGAAATGGGGAATAAAGTGCTTTTCCCTATTGAAAAGATTTACCCGTACATCGGAATTTTTGAACAGCTTGGTAACATCTTCCCCCACATAGAGGCGAACACTGCCTTTTTTTGATAAAGACATCAAATAACTTGCGACTTGCCTTTGCAATTTTTTATTCATCGATAAAAAAGAACCGCTAGTCATTACCACATCCAAGGGTTCTTCATTTTCTATGCTTTGCAGAAAATCCAAAATATGCCTAGAATCCTTGTGTTTGGATACGTCATAAACATGTCCCTCTTTTGAAATAAGACCCTTTTTTATCAAGGTACCATAGAGTCCCTTGAAACCAGTATATTCCCCCCCCTTATCGATGTTGCGAATAAGATCGGCTTCCTCCATTCGACGCAACACGTCATCAGTTGTAAGTTGAGTTTTCATCATGCCTCCTACAGTGTACAACACCCCAATATCATATCGTCAATGGCTTTCGGCCAACTTTATCATTTTGAGATGCCTTTCGGTGTAAATATCCAAAACTCAAAAATTCAACCAATTTTATTCCAGGCTATTTAATGAAATCCTATTATGAATTCGAAGAGTGTACGTTATAAATGATATGCATTTTGAGCAAGAATGTCAAGGGTTCGCATTAGGGCACGTCGATCTAATTTGGGAACGAAACGAAAAAAGCCTCAAATACGATGGCTCAGAACACGTCCTGGTGTGCGGTTGCGGACACCCCAGATCTCCCGTTTCCGCATCGCAAGGTTTTTATCCGCATCCAGGCTCGGCCGGCCCAACCACAAAGCAAGAAACAAATTCTATCAAAATATTTTCCCCATCCAAACACCATCAAATATCCACTAGTCGAACCGTCTCTTCAATATTCTTCCTGCTGGATGCTCCAAATACAACAGATTGAATATTTTGCCGATTGACGAAATCATACGCTTCTTTAACAGGAATAGCTCCTGACGCAAGCGTTGACATTGCCATTAGCTGGTAGACCGATGCATCATTCCTTGTTGCCACATCCACATACGCTTCCACATCTGGTGACATTAGGTAGCCTATTTTGTTGAATGATGAGCATATAACCACCTCTCTTATCCCCCATTCGTCAAGTTTCTTTATCAAAAACGGCAGATTTTGGGTTATAAGGCCTGGTAGTACATTGTATTTGCTACGGATATATTCGCAGTACCCCAAAAAGATATCCCGTATACCATAGCCCAACATAAGATCTGTGATAATATTTTGCAAAAATATCACCTTGACATTCAGGTCTCTGAACATTTTCACCTCTACATCGATAAGTAGCTGCATTAGCTTTATGACATCCTTACCAAATACTGCAACACCACCTTTGGCTATTTTTCCCAGAACATCTACCGCCGAACTGTCCTTAAGCAACACCTCATTAATTGCTGGAAAAATCCCCTTCTCTGCGACCAAATTGGCGTACTTGTGAGGGTACGGGATCGATGGGTACCAAGCAATATCCTGATATTTGCTCTTGTTCTCCCTGAAATAATTACAAATATCTTTGGCCCTATCATTGCTGTTGAGCATGATTGCCTTTATACCCGCTTCAAACGCTATATCGTATGTACGGTATATAGTGCTAATATCAAAAAACTTCTCGGCCAATTGCTGCGCCTTCTCCTGCGACATATGATTTATGCCGAAAAATTGGTTATCCCCGAATATTATCTTGTCAATTGGCTGCATAATCATACGCTCCCATTCTGGTTATAATCATTAAAGATATTTTCTATAATCTCTAATGTATCCATGCCATCAGCAAACGAGCACTTATTGTGCACATGCTTGTCCCGAATACAGTCCACAAAATGATACAACTGCCGAGTAAATTCATTGCCTCGCACATAAAACGGTACGGAATTAAAAACATCTGTAATGTACAACGTGTTCCAGCCTTGCCGAAAACAATATCGAGGATTTGGCTCACTCTGATAAATTTTCAAAGAATGTTGATCCGCCACAATACGCCCATTGTCTCCGAATATCTCAATTTTATTCGTTGGCTTCCGATAACTTGCATCGCTCCAATTAATGTTCAACTGCCCAGTTATACCGTTCTTGTATACGAACGTCGAGAAAATCGCATCCTCCACTTTCTTGGAATAGATATAATTCAGGGCCGATCCTACCACTTTGTCAGGCTTGCCAATCAAGAAGTTGACCAGATCGATGGCATGACAGGCCATTTCAAATATAGCACCACCACCTTCCTCACGAGAAGCTCTCCACCCAGAACCCTCATCAGGTCTTGTAACAGTACAGCTAAACATTTCCGATTTAAACCTAACCACCTTACCGATAACCCTATCATCCAACAATTCCTTCACTTTGGCAAAGACATCATTAAAACGGTTCACATATCCGACCTGATTTACCAAACCAGAAGGCGCATATAGTTTGGCCAATTCAGAAGCCTGTTTAAATTTCGTAGTAAAGGGCTTTTCGACAAATGTGTGTATTCCCATCTCGGATGCCCGTTTTACAATAGGAAAATGTAGTTTTGGAGGCGTACAAACCATAATGGCATCTGGCTTTGACCGCTTGAATAAGTCCTCATAATCCTTATATGCCTTTACGTCTATATATTTGGTTAACAAAGACAGCACTAGCCCCGAAGAATCTGCTACAGAGTCTATTACGATGTTGGGATTGCTATTAATAATTGCATAATGGGTAATACCCATACGACCCATCCCAATAATGGCCAGTTTTACTTTATTCATGTATTCTCCTTTGCACCAATCTTCATTGATTATGTACCAATATATTTTTTTGATTGGTAACTTTTTCGGTTTATCCTCTCATTGCCAAGTGTTGTATGAAAAAGGCGCTTTAGTAAAGATGGTTGTATATGTTTCTTGCCTATCTTCTTAAGAAACACATTACGTTTGTTGAAAACAGTCCACATTATTTTGTACATTTTAAAACTGCGTATATTTGTGAGGCTTCCAAATCTTACTGCTATCATATATATAACCGTGTCAACAGCAATAATGGATATTGCATGATGCCCTAATTGACATGAAAAAAATAGATCTTCAGCAACTGGTATCTCATCAAAAAGAATATTGCTACGATCTAATAATTTTTTTTGTATCATTTTTGCCCATGGTACATTCCATAAATAACGAAGACGATCTGCACTATGTTTTTCATTTGCTAAATAATCATCTACCAATTTATTGTATTTTCGTTCACGATTTGCAGGTGCATTGGTATCAGAATAAAAACTAGCACTCTTAAAATAAATAATTTCTTCGCATGAATTCATATAGGCGAACAAATGTTCAAATGCACCTTCAACAAAGAAATCATCAGAATCAGCAAATATTACCCATTTTCCCTTGGCATACCGCATACCCGTGTTGCGAGCATATCCCGCCCCTTTTCCTTCCTTAGTTAAATACACTTCTACACATTCATCGTTTAAGTTTGACATCCATTCAAAATCAACAATATTTTCGTTGCTATTGTCATCCACCACAATTATCTGAATGATCTCCATTCTGGGAATAGATCTTAGACAGCGCTCCAATAAGTCTGGAGTATTTTTGTGTGGTATAATAACTGAAAAAATAAAATGTCTACTCATTTCTATCCTTTTCTCTATTGAAGTTCATTTAGAAAATATGGCCAACAGAATTATATCTCATTAATTGTAAATTAAAACCATTCCAATTCTACAAGATAATAACTCAAAAAAATTGTATTCTACTATTTACCTGGTAACATCATTTATGATATGAGGAACTTTTGACGAAAATAATGAAATGTCTATCATAATTACATTTTCCCCTATTTTTTAAATAAACAAAATAGCAATTTGAAAGGAACAAATCTAAGCATATAAATTTTCAAAAAGAAACTCATAGTTCCTGTACAGTTTTCAAAAAGCAATGTTTTATTTTTATAAAAAAATATATTTATTTTTTTAAGAACTACAGATGAACGCAAATAACAGCGCAATACACCGCAAAACAAAACAGATATAAAGAAATTTATATTTTGCGATAACAAAGGATACTCCAACATCTTTTTTTTAAGATGCCTCTGATGTTTTCTAAAAGCAACAACCTGATCGATAGAAAAATTTCTGTAACTTTGCATGGTAGAATCTGAGCGAAGCTGATATATATAACACGGTCTTGAAGAATAAAGGACAGTAATATTATTAAAAAATACACTGATCAAAAACTCATAATCCTCTCCAATACGCAAACCTGGAATAAATTGCAGGTTATTCATATCAAGTGTTTTTTTTCTAAACACGACACTGCACAAATGACAAACGATCCTTTTAGAGAGCCATAATTTCAAAAAAACACTCTCATCGCTAAATATCAAATCATTATACTTTGGAACGTAATTATTTTTTTTCATCTTATTATTTTCGGATACGGTGTATCCAAATACAAAAACATCCACCCCTGTATTTTGTTTTACTCTTTTCTTGAAAAAATCCAGCGTACCAGGAAAAAGTGTATCATCGGAATCTAAAAAATAAATATACTTACCATTTGCATTTTCCAATCCTGTATTTCTCGCAACAGAAACCCCAGAACGTGGAATAGAAATAAGCCTTATATTTTGGCATGATGAAATATAATCATTGGTCATATCTGCTGTTCCATCATCTGAACCATCATTAACGACAATGACCTCACAATCATCTAAGTTTTGATTTATTAACATTGACAAGACGTTAGAGATGTGCCTCTCTGCATTATAAGCAGGAATTACAATAGATAACAGTGGAGACATCTTACATCCTCACAAACAACATGCTCATAAAGCAAAATATACATTACTGTTTACAATAATCTTATTACTACAAATATCTCAATTTGCAATCGATATACGTGAATGTGAAAATACTTTAAAAGCCAATGTATTTTTACTTAAAACAATATTTTCCGATGGCAAATTTGTCCTGGAAAGTAATATCCAAAACAATATATGCGGGAAATGTGAAATATTTGCAAAAGACAATTCTGTTATACCATAAAATAAATAATAGATGATTATACCCATCGACAGATAATCTTTTATATAAAAGTAATGATTAACGCTCTTTAGATACATAACATAAAAAATAATAAAGCCAACAAGCCCATTGGATAGAAAAATAAAATTATAAACATTATCTACTGGATTATGAGTTTCCCTCATCATAGAGATTAACCGAGAACTACCAAATATTTGATCCGCGACAGAAAATTCTACTAAATAATCTCTAAATAGACCTATTCTGCCACTCGTAAAAATATCTATCAATATTACAACATTATTATTATAATTAATTGCCATAAAATAAAATAAACCCAATATAAATAAAGGAAACACCCTTATAAATATAATAGTAATATTATTTATTAGTATATTCTTAAAAAATATTACCAAACAGAATATAACCCAACAGATAACTAAAGTCATCGTTCCAGTTACCATAAAAATAGTATATATTATAAAACTACCAATGAAAGCAACCAACACTTGAATATTTCTACTAAAATGAAATTTAGTGACATATATTGTCAGCAAGAGCGTGCTTCCCAAAAATAACGAAGCAGAATTTGGATTACCAAATCCTAAATCATACCTAACACCTCTTTCAAAAAAACCACCTGGAAATACTTTTCCAATATTTTCCGTAATACCTAGGCCTACCAAACAAATCATTACTAAGACAGATGTTATTGAAAATAATAGTGTAGAATAAATAACAAATTTTATTTCACAATATTTTACTATATAAAATGTATACAAAATTAAAAAAAATGAAATCCTTTCGCCTGTCAATTCTAAAAACAACAAAAAAAAAGGTATAATTAAAATACATACACTTTTCTTATACTTAGTATGTATAACAAAACTCAAAGCTATCAATGAATACAATAATAATGAAAAAAACAAATTTTCAGCTTCCAATATTGTATTATTGAAAAAACGAATAAAATAACTTGTTAATAATAATATATAACTCCAATGAAATACATTTTTCATAAATATTCTAAATCATCTCAAATAATTTGCCATACGCATCTTATATATAATGGCCCTCATTACTCTATGTATAAAACTATATGCTTTTCCGATATGTATTGAAAATTTATATGAATATATAAAGGCCCGTCTATGAAATTTCAACAAATAAAAACATTTTCCATAATAATTCATAGATAATAAATATTTGATTTCATTTTTAGTAATATTATTTCCTCTTTCCAAATAAGGAATAACTCCATTGTTTATAAAAAAATATGCATATGAGGCATCATAATTATTTTTGCTTGATTTCTTAACATAATTATCAATATATATGATTGCCTTTATTAAAGGGTATTCCATATAAGAATAATACTTTTCATTTTCCATTTGCAATAACAAACTACAAGTTACCTTTCTATTATAATTATAAATGTACGAATCGATAAATTGTATTCTGGTGCTTGATAATTTTGAAAATATTTGAACATTAATAATCGCATCCTCCAAAATATTAAAAGGGGGAACAATATAACCATCAAAAAGAGTTTTTTTGTACAATTTCCCCCACAATGTCTTCCAGTGACATTTAAGAAAAAACCAGTCGATTATATTTTCATTACTTTCGATTTGTGGATAAGAAATTTTTTGCGTTCCCCAAGAATATAATATAAAAAAATTGCCTATTACAATATATGCATCTGTCTCCCTTTGCGCCTCATACAACAATTCCAATGTATTGTATTCGAGCCAATCATCGCTATCAACAAACATAATCCATTCGCTTTGCGCCATCTGCAGTCCCACATCTCGCGATACTGCAGAACCAGAATTTTTCTGGTGTATGACAACAATTCGGCTATCCCTCTCTACATATTCATCACATATAGCAGGGCAACTATCTAGCGAGCCATCGTCAACAAGAATACATTCAAAATCAGTGAAGGTTTGTGCTAAAATACTGTCAACGCACTTTCGGAGATAAAGTTCGACGTTATAAACAGGTACAATTATCGAAATTATAGGCATTCTATTACCCCGTCAATGATCTTACTGAAATAACAAGAATTGCGAATATTTTCAAATGTATTGGAAATTGATTGCCAATCAATTTCCATATTTAAAATAGAAAAATCAGCACTAATAAATCTGTTACCAATATCAAACAATTGGAATAAGGAACTAAATCTGGTATTTTTCCCAATTAGAGGTATAATGCCAAAATTTTTTTCGAAAAGAAGAGAAAATATCGTACAATGGTAGGAATTGGTTATCACATATTCGGCGTGCTCTAATAAATAAATCCATTCTGGTATTGTCGCATACGTTTTTACGAATTCGTCCTGCCGGAGATTCGCAGTAACATATAAAACTCCAATATTTTTACTTTTAGCCCATTCATATATTGTCTCTAAAGAAAACTCAATTGAATTTCCTACCAAATACAAAAAACAGTATGGTTTATCGGACTTTCGTATAGTTCCTTCGTTTCTATATAGGAAACGATATATATCCTTCTCTAGCAATAGAGTTGGATCGGGAACCCACTCTGCATTATTAAAACCACATTGTTTACAAATTTCTAGCCCAGATTTTTCCCTAACCGATATATAATCAAATTTTTTAAGTAAAACGGTAGCAACACCTATAAAGTCATCATCCAACTCTTCTTTTTCTTTACCAAAGCTTGCCGCATAGGAAACCCTTTTTATGGACGAGTCCCCAAAATTTAAAAAATAGGAATAAACTATATTTCTAACTTTGCTTGTTTTGCCAAATATACCCGCATTCCATACCTGGTCAGAGCCAACAATATACACATCCGCCGCAGGCGGATTCTCAACTAGCTCTATATATGAAGAGTATTTTCTTTCAGATCTTATAATATACTTGTCCATAAATTTATCAAAATCACGTGGATGATCTCGTTTCTCTCGAATATCGGCAATTATACGCTTCTTGTACAATGAATTTTTATATAAATGTAATAAAAATTTGTATAACTCGATTGGATTGAATGCCTTTACTATCTTACTCCAAACTGACGATTTTATGAAGTCATTCCTTGGATCATACCGTATCAAATACGCATCATGCCCAGCATCTCGCAAATATTTTTGCAACGCATAGCACTGCAATGTCTGTCCGTAGTTATCCTCATCCCACCAGAATGTCATTATACCAATTTTCATAGGTCATCCTCTTTTTCCAATAAGCGATTTGACAAAATTATATAATCGCAGACGATGTAATATTACAACTATTATTTTCATTATAAATTTTTGCTTTCCATGTTTTATAAATGCCTTTTCAAAACCATTTTTATAAAAACATTTAAAAAATTTATATCGCTTTTTATTATATATGGGGGGGTGATTTACATGACCGACATTTTTCAAGACCTCAGAATTCAGCTTTTCTTTAAATATTAGTCCTGATATTTCATGGACGATCTTTCTTGCCTTATCTGTATTTACAATAATAAGCGATGCTCCCATTTTTTTTTCTGGGTCTAAGCGCATCAAGATGACATCATCAAAAAATATATCCCCTAATGAAAAATCACTAACCCTTGGTATTTTAGCATATTCACATATATAACATGATTTTCTCTGAAACAAGTTAGATAAAAAACCTTGGCGGTAATATGATTTTTCTTTTTCTATATATTCATTAGAACCATCATCAAATTCAACGATATATTGGGGTGGCGAATATTTATTCATTTTGGATCTTTTAAATTCTATTACACTTTTTCCATGTTTTATCTCTGTTTCTTTAATATATGTATTCAAAACTTTTTGTGATGGAACACCATGACATATTAAATCACAGGTAATTAAATTATCATATCTTATTTTTAAATAAGCATATAGCCCTGCAATTTGACAGGGTGTTCCTGTATACAGAACAGGACACCCAGATCTTAATTTTTTTTGGGCTTGAATATATGTTTCAGCGATATCGCTTTGTGCATATTTAGAACCACACATAGGATATACACCATCAATTGTATGCGCCATGGTATGATGTACATGTCCAATAGCCTTTCCAATAGCCCCAAAAACGACCCCACCTTGCAGTATGACATACTTGGAAATAGCAAAACCCATACCGCCCGATGCAGAACGCTTGCGCGCTTCCTCATCCAATATATAACAAGCGTAAACATCAGGTTCATCCAATAAGTCTGCATGTAATTCCTTTGCGCTTCTCCCAATAGGACAGGCATTTACACAAAGGCCGCAATTATTGCAGATACTTTCATTAACCTGCGGATAACGGAATCCTTCCCTATCCTCAGGCAGCGTAATACACTTCTTAGGACAGGCATTCGCACACGCATAACAGCCATAACACTTGTCCTTTATATCTTTATCTTTTAAAATCATTTTCAATGCTCCCTTCGCTTGCCTATAATATATTCGCAGTATCCCACACCCGTTGCTTATACTCGGGCATGACATCTTCCAAATGTTGTCTAATTTCTTCTTCATTAGACAGCATCCATTTGAATGCATTTGCCAAAGCCATACCATCGGATAAATTCTGTGATGAGACGACATAATTTTCAGTACAGCCAAACAAATCCTGAGCGATACCCAACGATTTTATTGAATAGCCCAAAACTAAAGTTGGGATACAGGATGAGTATGCGGCTATGGTAGAATGTGTCCTGGCACCGATATACATCCTACATTTTGAAATAATGTATTTAAGCTGTGGAGCGGACAGTTCTTGGTCGTCGATTAGAATAACACGGCCACTGCCCTTATATTTTTCGTAAAGTATGGTCAGTGCCGACAAATCTGCATTATTCATAACATGGGGAATAAAAACTATTTTTAATGCGGTATCATTAAGTATGTATTCCATAAGATTATAATAAGCGTATAATATCTTATCTTTACCAGCGATATATACATCTTCCAATATTAGATTGCTTAAATTTACCCCCACCATGTTATCTATCTCCCACCCTTGCGGAAGGGCAATTTCCTGTGGAGACATCACAAAGGCTGGATCTGGATGAAAATGGATTTTTTCTTTAGGAATGATTTCAAGAAAATTATTATAGGTTAGCGATTCTCTAACCGTAAAAACATCGGATGTGGAAACATCAGATGTTACACTGTTGTCTATATGTGATTTTTCGAGAGAACAATTATATAGGCAATATCTATTTTTGGAATATTTCTTATCCAACATATTTTCAATAAAATATTGTTCAACAAAAAAATTACCGTATGTTTTATCATAGTTATCACCAACGATTCTGATGATCAGATCCTGTTTTGCATTATACTTCAAACACTTATATAACCTTAAAAAAACAGAGGCTTTCTTAAGGCTTAATTTCCATAAAATTTTTTGCATGATATTCCAAATGGAATATTTATATACATCTGGTTTACGATTGATATATTTATCTACACCTTGCATACCATTTACCACTGTTTCAGTTGGGTTACCCGACATCGCAACGGTTATAAAGCTATCTGGATATCTTCGTTTTAATATTGAAATTGTACCTCTTACCAAGGCTTCCGAACCTTTATTGTAATTCATGGCGTTAATAATGATCATTATATTCATGATTTAACTACCCTTGTATTTATCCAATTTTTCAATAATATTTTTTCCTGCTTATTTAAGCCAACCCAATACATCAAGCCGCCTATACTCAAGGTTGAAACAATACAGGATATTAACAATCTAATCCAACAACCATCAATTATACTGTGAATAAACACAGTTAAAAAAATGGATCCTACAGCAAGAATAAGTATTGGCACAATAACCTCACGAAAAAATCCTATAACTGGAAGCTTAATCCTATTACTCAAAAAAAATATGCGCCAAACAAGAATTAAAGTATCCAAACTGACTCTTATAATTAAAATCCATGCAGGACCAAAACCCAACCACAGGGCAATAAACGACAGAGGCAAATTGGCGAATATAAAACAACTAATGATGAGCTGGTATTTCTTTATATCACCAGTTGCCTGTATTGACATAAGTAACGGACCCGCAATAGCACCCACCAACGAAGACAGTAATATCAATCGCGTTAATATTACCGTATATTCGGGTACGTCATTCAACCAAATTTGCAACACAAAATCTGCATTTAGATATAAGGGCAACACAAGAAAAAACAAAAGACAAAACGAAACCTTGGATGTCCGAAATATAAGTCGCATAAAAAAGTCATAATCATTAGCGGCATACGACTTAATAATTTGTGGTCTAAATGCGGTTTGAAAATTAGCAACAAATGAATAAATGGCCGCATTTACCTGCGTTGCTATTCCCATGGCCGCATTTACCGCAACACCATGAAACACATTTATAAGAATGTTCGTCCCATGAGAATTGCTTACATTTGCAAATCCACCAAGGGTACTCCATCCAGAAAAACCCAGAAGCTGCTTGTATAAATCCTTATTCCTGCAATGCCGAAAATGCGCTACCCCAAATACCTTATTGCAATATACTTTGTGTATCAACAAAATTACTATTCCTGTTATACAAACAAGAAAGGTGTACACAATCAATTGGTCAAGCAAAATTATCGGCAACAGAAAGACAACACCCAGCCTCAATCCAGCCTCAACAACACTGAGTGCAGCGAAGAAAGACATCTTCTCATAGGCAATAATGGTGGCCCTATACGGAACCTGTAGGATACCTACCACCGTTGCGGCAATTGAAAACTGGTAAGCGGCAAATGCGGCAGTTTGCCTTTCGCTGGGTATGTTAAGCCATGTATTAAAGAACCATAACCCTACGGTCTGGGCAAGTGAAACGACCAGCAGGGCAATCACCGCATGGATTACAAGGCTTACGCTGTACACATCCCTTGCCTGTTCCGTGTCGTTGCGCCCCATGGCAAAATTCAGGAAACGCTGGGTTGCGGTTGTCATGGCATTGTTCAGAAAGGCGAACAGAACGACAACACCACCCACCACATTGAAAATGCCGAAATCCTCGGCACCCAGAATTTCCAAAACCACTCGCACGGCGTACAGGTTTACCAGCACAACCACTATCTGCCGGAAGTAGAGCGCAAGGGTGTTTTTGGCTATGCGGGCGGTGTTTGAGTGCATTAGTTATTACAACACGCTTAGTGTTAAAACACGGATCATAGCGGCTTTGTACTTGTTATGCCGTTTTTATTTGAACTAAGTGGATTGCTAATTCTGTCTATTTGCGAAATCAATTCTATTTTCAAATGGAGGCACTGCAAAAGAAAACTGGGTTTGCATTCCACCATTGGTAATGGCAATATCCATTAGTGTTATAACATCCATCCCAATTATCATTTCATTCCCTGGGAATATATCGCAAATTGCAACCCTAACATCTTCAATAATAGCTCCGTTTGGAAAGCGAATAGATATAATTGTTATCTCAACCGTGCTTTCCCCGTTGATACCCGCAATTTGAATGGTGTCCACAATATCCGAGCCTAATTTTGATGCTACCTCTGGGGATATCACTGAAATCATCGCGCCAGTATCCCAAAGGGCATCGGTTAAATAGCTTGAAACCTTATCGTAGACATCGGAAAAAAGTTCTATCGGTGTCAGAATGGCATCAACTACCTCTGAATGCGTGTAGGTCAGCGTGGCGTGTTTTTTATCCATGGGTAACAACGTTGCCTACAGGGGAAAGCCTAACTACTTCTCGCCGTGGATCCATCGGGATATACTTTACCATAAAGGAACCGCGGGGCATTGTTTTTATCGTTTCCTGAATTGCCTCACGGTCGGAATCATATACGCCAAGCACTCGGCAAGAGACATCATCGCTGGCGATAACGACTCGTTTCCCAGCGTATTTTGACCTAAATTCTATTTTGTTTGCCTTATAGAAGGCTTGTTCCTTTTCCAGGTGCATAGATCCCCCTACTTCCACAGTATAGCCACCAAACCCGTTCTGTCAATGTTACATCAAGGCTTTTTCCTGTTTGGCGAGATATCCGTTTTGCGCGGCTGATAGATTGGCAAGCCTCTGTTCCAGAAGGGACTTTTCTATGGGATCTATGCCAGGCGAGCGGAGTATATTTTGAAGCCTGGTTTTATGCGCCATACAAGAAATATGAAAGGCATCTTTTGGAAATTCCTTGAACCGATAATCTTTATGATGAGGAAAGGCTTTATCGACTCCCCTATAAATGACACTGTCCTCAACTTGCAGTACGAGAAAGGCAACGTCAAAACCCTGCCTCTCCTTTTGTTATACTAAGTGGGCTGATTTTCAGGGTATAATTTATTTATTAAAATATCATTTAAATTTCTTCCACTTGAATCAATGATAGCCATTCCATTCACAATATTATCATCCACCTTATAATAAATTTTCCATGGTTCTTCTGTTATTTGCCTATATTCTTTTACATTCCTTGCAAGCAATTCTGGGATGTAACCCCCTCTATTGGGAAAATGATCCAATGTGTTTATTTTTGCAATAATTTTCTCCATTATCACTAACGCTGTACGTGGATCATTCTGATAAATATATTCAATGATTTCATTTAAATCGTTTTCTGCGTTTCGGGCCATTTTAACAACATATTTTTCAAGCTTTTTTGTTTTTTAGTCATTTTTTTCAAATTTTTTTCTTAATTCCTCAAATACTTCTTCAGAATCTTTTACATTTCCATTTTCTATGTCTTTTTCTGCCATTCGTAAAATACTAAGTAACGCAAATACATCCTCATTATCTTGATAGGTATTTATATCCATTCTCAAGTGCATAAGCTCCCCTGCTCACGGTATACCTCCACCAAGGCTTTTTCCTGCTTGGCGAGATATCCGCTTTGCGCAGTCGATAGATTGGCAAGCCTCTGTTCCAAAAGGAACTTTTCTATGGAATCTATACCAGGCGAGCGGAGTATGTTTTGAAGCCTGGCTTTATGCGCCATGCAGGCAATATGAAAGGCATCCTTGGGAAATTCCTTGAACCGATAATCCTTATGATGGGGAAAGGCTTTATCGACTCCCTTATAAATGACACTATCCTCCACAACTTGCAGGACCAGAAAGGCATCGTCAAAACCCTGCCTTGCGTTGGTAAGGCTTTGCAGGCTGTATTTGTCGGTTTCGGGGCATAACTCTAGCTCCTGG
>Ga0209755_10004184_pt1 | contig 17289 bp, 11 predicted proteins | sample TergutCo191P1_FD_187301 | JGI IMG/M metagenome (GOLD analysis project Ga0209755, IMG submission 187301) | Cornitermes sp. P1 segment gut microbial communities from Petit-Saut dam, French Guiana - Co191P1 (SPAdes) (version 2) | ecosystem: Host-associated > Arthropoda: Insects > Digestive system...
GCTGGTCCTTGATCAGGCTTGAAATATAAAATACTATGCGCTCACGCATCTGCGCAACATCCCCGCGCTGAATTTCGATATCAATGACCATCCCGGACTTCGTGACGACCTTGATGTCGAGTACCCCCTTCTTCCCGCCGCGCTTTTCGGGGAGGACCTCGGAGCAGGAGACGGTAAGCTCTTCGTACTCCTCATCGGGCAGGTCGAGTACGCATTTTAGCAGGTACTTGAGCAGATCCAAGTGCTCTAAGAAGACTTTTTTGAAGACGATGTCGTACTTGGCCGGGATGATCTCCGGCAGGCCGTCTTGGAAGAATTTTGCCGGGAATTCGTCCCGGGCATTGGTTTTGTCAGACATTGTGGGTGTCCTTTCATTAATTAAATGGTTTAATGGTTGCCGCAAGGACGCCCGGCGATACGGCGGGGACGGCCTTTTTCGGCATTAATCTGGTAATACGGGAATTTTTGTTGTGTACTGCGAGGGCCCAACCTTGTACGACGAGAGCCCGAAGGTAGAATCCCGGCGGGCGCCGTGGGAATTTTATTTAATATATATTATGGCGTATGGTAAATAATAATTTATTGGTGTGTTTATGGACATTTACGGTTGTTGTTTAATATACGCCTGTAGGGGCGACCGTCCCCGGTCGCCCGCCAACGCATGGATTGCGTTATACGTTGAAATCAAACGCAATATCGCAATTCCGGCGGGCGATCGGGGACGATCGCCCCTACAAAATCGTTTTGTTTCCGTCAAAACCGTATACCCATCACACCGATAATCCCCAATTTACCGCCCCCCCTCCCGCACGAAGCACACCCTGTCTTCCCTCGGGTAGAATTTCCAGCCGTCCGGCAATAAATGTTCGCCGCGGGAGGTTGCGGCGGATGATAATATTCGTTCGATGTGGAGGCGGGAGGGGGTGATCCCGTAGTCGTCGAATAGGGCTACGAGGGCGTCTACGGCGGCGGCGGTGCCGTCTAACCCCGCCTTTTCTATGTGGAATGCGTCCTCGTTGACCCTCAGCACGTATTTTTTGATCCATGCGTCAATATTCCGTTCGGCGGCTTCCCACGCTTTGGCCGCCTCTTCGGCGCAGGCGGCAATGTTTTTTACTGCGGCGGGGTTGATATCGTTGAGCAGCGGGATGATCTTGGCCCGGACGAGGTTGCGGCGGAATTTGGTGTCGGCGTTGGAGGAGTCCTCGCGCCAGTCAATCCCGCGTTCTGCCAGCCATCCGGTCAGCGCCTGCCGTTCGGTGCGTATGAGGGGCCGGATGACGCCGTCTTCGCGTACCGGGAGTATGCCGCGCAGTCCGCGGAGGCCGGATCCCCGCGCCATTCGGAGGATGACGGTCTCGGCCTGGTCGTTTATGGTGTGCGCGGTGGCGATGTAGTTGAAACTGTTGGCTTTCGCGGTGTTTGTGAAGAATGCGTATCTGTGCCGGCGGGCCCACTCTTCGACGCCGTCTTTGCTGTTTGCGGCTGATGATCCGTCTAAGCCGGCGCAGAAGATTTCGATGCCGAGGCGTTTGGCGGTTTCGCGGACGAAGGCTTCGTCGCCGCCGGATTCGGGTCCGCGCAGGTTGTGGTTGACGTGGGCGATTGCGAGGCGGGTGATCTCTAAAGCGGCGGCGTAATGGTGGAGCAGGTGCACGAGCGCGGTGGAGTCGGCCCCGCCGCTTACGCCGGCGAGGACGGTGCGCGGGCGGGGCAGGGGGGCGAAGGCGGCGGCGAGGTCGTCAGAGAGCACAGGCGGCGGCCCTTTGGTCCAGGAGCTCGCGCAGGTATCCGCCGGCCATGGCGCCGGAGAATTCTTCGGCGGTGACGGCACCATTGGCGATTTCGAACATTTCCTCGACGTCTGTTACACTGTATCCGTAGCGGAGGCTTGCTTCTCTGATGTAATCCCATCTGGTTTTAATGCGTCTCGTTATATCCCCGAGTTCATCTTCGTCTTCTACGAGTACCAAAAGGTTGAGTACGGCATTTTCTACTGAGTCTATGTATTCCACAGGGTCGAATTTTTTGAATGTGGAGACATCAATCTTTCCCTCTTTTATCTCTCTTGATAACTGTTTAGCGATTTTTATGGTCTCTTCGCAGCACGGGGTGAATTCGGATGCATCTCTTCTTATCATGCCATACCTCCCTTTGATAAATTGGCTGCAATTTCCCGGTAAAAGCAGTCATTTTCCCAAGTTGACGGATTGTTTTCGATATAATTTTCGATAAAATAGTACTCTTTCAGGTCACGGATAACATGGTCGTGGAAGGATTTTTGCCACAGCGGGAATCCGGCCCATTTGCTAACATATGACTTGATATTACGCACCACGCCATGTAGGGGCGACCGTCCCCGGTCGCCCGTCTTTGACCGGAGAACGATTATTATATGCACATGATTAGGCATAATCACGTATTTGTTAATTTTTACATCGTTATCGATATTATTGTGTACAAAATTTATCGTTTGGTCAACGAATTTTCCTAAATCGGTTAATCTGATAACCGGGCGGCTGGTGTCGGATGGAGAGAGCGGGCGACCGGGGACGGTCGCCCCTACATAGCCGCCGAGGATGTTTTCGCGGTTTTTGGTGCACATTGTTACGAAATAGGCACCGTTTTTGCTGTAATCGTAGTCATCTAAACGGTTAGGTTTGCGGACCGGCAAAACATTCATGGCAGACCATCCGGGACCTTGTAGGGCGGCCGGAACGGTCACCCGCATATTTAAATAGCAGCGGAGGGAATTGAACCCCCGACACGCGGATTATGATTCCGCTGCTCTAACCGACTGAGCTACGCTGCCATTGGTTGCTATCTACTCTAATATACATCATGGGCGGCGCCCGGTCAAGGTTTTTTTTGTTTTTTCCTAAAAAGGGGCCGCGAGGGGTGCGCACAATGTATATTATTATGATATTTTCTATCTAAATGTTTTGGAGGCTGGATTTGTCTACTGAGGAAAAGGACGCCCCCCGCGGCCCCAAGCCGGACGGCGGCGACGGCAGGAAGCCCCCCGCAGGCGCGCCCCCGGGCCGGGGGGGGAGGCCGGTTTTTGTGTGGCTGCTCATCATCGCCGCGGTCGTGTTCGGCCTGCGGTCTATGGAGAACTACGGGCCGGGGCGCGAGCTGAAGCTCACATATTCGCAGTTCCGGGCGCTCCTGAACGACCCCGCCGCCGAGATTCGCGAGGCCGCGGTCGTCCAGAAAAACAGCGGCCAGGCCGTGCTGCGCGGCCAGGTCCGCGACCCCGCCGTGCTCGACGCCGCCGTCCCGTCCGCCACACGCGCCGCCCAGTCCGCGCCAACGGGGAACTTTACCGTGAATCTGCCCTTTTTGGACTCAAAGATGCTCGCCGACTGGGACAGCGCGAAGTTCGTTTACACGTTTGAACAGGAGAAAGTGTGGGCTAACGTCGCCGTCCAGCTGATGATCATCGTAGCCATTTCGGTGTTTTTCTACTTTTTGCTGATACGGAACATGCAGTCGGCCCAGCGCGGGATGTTCTCGTTCGGGAAGAGCCGGGCGAAGCTGCACAACATCGACCGGCCGCAGGTGACGTTTGCCGACGCCGCGGGCGTAGAGGAGGCCAAGGCCGAGCTGGCGGAGATCATAGACTTTTTGAAGGACCCCAAGAAGTTCAAGAAGCTGGGCGGGAAGATCCCCAAGGGGGTGTTGCTTCTGGGCCCTCCGGGTACGGGGAAGACCTTGCTCGCGCGGTGCGTTGCCGGGGAGGCGGGGGTGCCGTTCCTGTCTATGAGCGGGTCTGACTTCGTGGAGATGTTTGTGGGCGTGGGCGCTTCGCGGGTGCGGGACCTGTTCGAGAACGCGAAGAAGAACTCTCCGTGCATCGTGTTCATTGACGAGATAGACGCCGTGGGCCGGCAGCGGGGCGCGGGTCTGGGCGGCGGGCACGACGAGCGGGAGCAGACGCTCAACCAGATGCTCGTGGAGATGGACGGGTTCGAGCCGAATTCGGGGATCATCCTGATAGCGGCGACCAACCGGGCGGATGTGCTTGACCCGGCGCTTTTGCGGCCAGGGCGGTTTGACCGCCAGGTGGTGGTGGACGCGCCGGACGTTAAGGGGCGCGAGGGGATCCTTACTGTGCACACGAAGGAGATCCCGATGGCGCCGGACGTGGACCTGAAGATTATAGCGAAGGGGACGCCGGGGTTTGTGGGGGCGGACCTGGCGAACCTTGTGAACGAGGCGGCTCTGATGGCGGCGCGTTTCAATCAGGAAAATGTGACGATGCTCGACTTTGAGGAGGCGAAGGACAAGGTCCTTATGGGGGCCGAGCGCAAGAGCATGGCGCTTTCGGAGAAGCAGAAGAAGATCACGGCGTACCACGAGGCGGGCCACGCGGTGTGCAACATGCACTGCTCGGAGGCCGACCCGCTGCACAAGGTGACGATCATCCCGCGCGGGCGGGCGCTGGGGGTTACGTTCTCGCTGCCGGACGAGGATAAATACATGCAGACGAAGCAGTTTTTGCTGGATCAGGTGTGCATCTTTATGGGCGGCCGTACCGCGGAGGAGATCGTGTTCGGGCACCAGACTACGGGCGCGTCTAACGACATCAAGCGCGCCACGGCGATGGTGCGGAAGCTGGTTTGCGATTACGGGATGACGGAGGAGCTTGGGCCGGTATCGTACGGCGACAAGGACGAGTCTATATTTCTTGGCCGCGAGATGAACCGGCACCGGGACTATTCGGATTCGACGGCGGAGGCGATAGACCGGCGGATCAGGGCGGTGATGGACGAGCAGGCCAAGCGCGCGCAGGGTATTTTGACCGATTACCGCGAAGAGCTTGAGCGTTTGGCGCAGGCGCTTTTAGAGCACGAGATGCTTGACAGGGAGGAAATATTGAAGGTGGTGGGCGGCGAGACGCTTGAGACGGCGAAGAAGACCCGCGCCGCGCCGCCGCGCCGCGCCGCCGAAGACGCGCCGGTGATAGACGTTGTGGTAGGCGGGGACGAAAAGCCGTAATGGAGCGGCCGTGCTTGAGCGGTGCGGCTTGACAATAAGGAATTGACGTTATTGCCGGGGTGGCGTTATGATAGTAAAACCGTACATGGTGATGGGGATAGTAAACATTACCGATGATTCGTTCTACGAGGGCGGGCGGCATACAGACACCGGCGCGGCGGTTGACTACGCGCTGAAACTGGCCGCCGAGGGTGCGGACATTATTGACGTGGGGGGCGCGTCGTCGCGTCCGGGGTCTAAGCCCTTGCCTGCGGAGGAGGAGGCCGCGCGGGTCGTTCCGGTCATAGACGGCATTATGAAGCGCGGTGTGTGCGTGCCGATAAGCGTTGACACAACGTGGTCTGCCGTAGCGGTGGGCGCGATAGGCGCGGGCGCTACATGGGTCAACGACATCAGCGCGGGGCGGTTCGACCCGCGCATGCCGGAGATCGCCATGCGGTCGGGGTGCATGGTGGTGCTCACCCACAGCCGCGGCGACCCCGACACGCTGCATGACGCCCCAGGGTACGGGGCGGACATCGCGAACGAGGTGATAAACGAGCTGATGCCGCCCGTAAACACGTTTTTGCAGGCTGGCGTCGATAAAAACAAGATCATCCTCGACCCCGGCTTCGGGTTCGCCAAGGATGTTCGCCATAACATAGAGCTGCTGCGCGGCATAGGCGCCTTAACGCAGCTCGGGTTCACGGTGATGGCCGGGCTGTCGCGCAAGTCGTTCATAGGCGCGATTACCGACCGCCTCGTATCTGAGAGGCTGGGGGGGACGCTCGCCGCCACCGCCGCCGCGTACGCCCGGGGGGTGCGTATTTTCAGGGTGCACGACGTCAGGGAGACGGCGGATTTTTTGAAGGTTTTGAATGCGATTGGCTTTTAGGTGATGGAAGATAAGAGAGCAGCGAATACCGGCGGCAAACCGGACGGCGGGAAAAGGGGGGCGAAGCGGGCAAAGATTGCCCTGGTTTTGCTGATACTCCTGCTTTTGCTGCTGCTGCTTTACATGGCGGTAAAGGGCGGCCGCGGGGGGGATGGCGGGCCCGCCGGCGCGGTTGATACTGTTTTTGCCGATACTGCTTTTGCCGATACCGTTTTTGCCCCTCCGCCCGGTGTTGATACGGCGATTGCCGATACGTCCGTAAAGCATTATGGCGTTGACCTCGATTCGCTCGCCCGCGTCCGCCGCGCCCGTGCCGATTCGCTCGCCCGTTTGCGCGCGCTTGCCGATTCTCTGGCGCGTTTGGATTCTTTGAGGATTGCCGATTCCCTCGCGCTGGCCGAATCGCTCCGGCGCGCCGATTCGCTGGCGCTTGCCGACTCCCTTGCCCGCCTCGCCCGCCAGCTTGCCATCCGCGACTCGCTTGCGCGCCTTGATTCGCAGCGGCGTGCCGATTCGCTGTCGCGGATTGTGGACCCGTGCCTCCGCGACACGCTTGCGCCGTGGGTCACGCCGGACCCGTCGGGCGGTCTGCACCGCAAGGCTGTGGCGGTTAAGCTTGTGCCCAACAAGGCCAAGGTCATTATCGAGTGGAATATCGACGGCGGCAAGTGGAGGCGTTACGACGGGCAGCCGGTAGCCATCGACAGGAATTCGGTTTTGCATTACCGCGCGGCTGACGACTGCGGGCGGAAGATGGCGGCGCGCAGCAAGCAGTACAAAATCGACATATCGGAAAAGCCGGCCAAATGCCCGGCGGACATGGAGCTTATAGCCTCCGGCGGCAAGGAGTTTTGCGTTGACGTTTACGAGTGGCCGAACAGGCGCGGCGCGGCGCCGGCCGCCTACGTGTCGCTCTATCAGGCCATGGACTCCTGCTTCTCGGTGCGCAAGCGTCTCTGCGAGTCGGCCGAGTGGACATTGGCCTGTGCGGGGCCGGAGGGCTGGGCCTACCTCTACGGCGCGGAATACGAGGGCAACGCCTGCGCCACGCGCGACACGCTGGCGCAGCGGTCGGGCAGCCGCCCCGAGTGCCGCGGGTACTACCCCGTGTTCGACATGTCGGGCAACCTCGCCGAGTGGACATCCACGCCGTCGCCGCAGGACCGCTCGTTCAACAATGTTATGGGCGGTTTCTGGCAGAGCGGCTCGCAGAGCCGCTGCGCCGACGCGCGCTACAGCTACTTCCCGCAGAACAGGCACAACCCGGTGGGCTTCAGGTGCTGCCGCGACGCCGGGGCGCAGCAGAAGGGGAGCGGGCGCTAACGTGAAATATCTATTTGGGGTACTGATGTTTTGCATATCGAAGCTGACGCGGTTTTGCAGGTGCGGCCCGTTGGCCCGGTATCCCGCCATCCTGCTGATATTGGCATCATCGGCGCCGGCAATATTCGCCCAGGGCATTCAATACGAGCCGCCGGTAATACCGGGCTACGAGCCGCCGCACATGCAGTCGCAGCACAAGGGGGCCTTGACGGGCGCAAAACCGGCCATTCTCAAAAACAACAGCACGCTGCTGTCCGACACCGTCACAATAGACTTCGAAAAGCGCCAGCTCACCTTCGGCAGGCAGGACGCGCACGGCAACTCGGTGTGGGCTTACCACTACGACGAGCTAAACGACTACATAACCGGCAAGAAAAACACGTCGTTCTACGACGCCTGGTACGAGAAGCTGTCGGAGGAGCGCAAGCGCGACCTCGGCGCGCCGGCGCCGCCTAAGCTTGAGTGGGAGCTCGCCGTCCACTACCCGCCCTGGGCGCAGCGCCTTTTGGGCAACGAGCCCCCGCGCCTCAAGATAGAGGGCCGCCTCGAGCTCACCGTGGCCTACGACCAGACGACCACATGGGCGAGCAGGGACAAGGAAGACGCGATCACCGACATCATACCTGTCGAGTTCGTTCCCAACTACGAGTTCTCGCTCACCGGCAGCGTAGGCCGGCTCATCAAAGTCAACATAACGCACACAAAGCAAGACGGGTTCGACTTGTCCGACGACCCGCTCAAAAACTTCAAGGTCGAGTACAAGGAGTCTTATCAGGGCGAGCTTGAGGACGAGATAATACAGGAGATCGTGGCCGGCTACACCGGTTTCGACATGCCGGGCACGAGCCTTTCGGGCTACTCCGACAAGCACGACGGCCTCTTCGGGGTAAAGGTGCGCGCGAAACTGGGGCCGCTCATGCTCACAGGCGTCGCGAGCCACGCGCAGGGCGAGGCGCTCACAAGGGAACTCGGCGGAAAGAACGACCCCAACAGCACCACGGCGCTGCGCGACAACGAGTTCATCAAGAACAGATACTTCTTCGTAGACAAACTCTACAAGGAGTACTACAACAGCGCCAACAACATAAAGAACCCCAACCGCAACCTGCGCCCCCCGCGCATCCTCGACCGCGACGGGTTTCAGGTGTTCGTATCCGTGCAGGGCAGCGAGACCCCGCAGACCACGCACCGCCGCGTCATCACCGACATAGACGGCGTGGGCAACGGCTTGTACTTCCGCATACTGGAAGAGAACACCGACTACACGATAGACCGCGACAGGGGCATCCTGCGGTTCGACCGCTACAACGTAAGCGACAACGAGATGATCGCAATCACCATGAAGACCGACAACGCCGCCCTCGTACCCGACAAGGGCGCGCACGTCCCCACAAACGCCGGCAACGACAGCCGCCAGACCCTGTCTCTGCTCAAGCCGTCCGGCATGGACGACTTGCCCAACGCGAACCCTGCGCTGTATCCGCTGTTCGAGCTGATGTGGCGAAATGTTTACTACATGCCCGATATCGAGGACGGCAAGTTCGAGGTGTTCTGGTTCGACCCCGCCGTGGGCGACACGATCAGGCACACCGCGTCCAACAAGCTGATATCAAACGTGCTCGGCCTCACCGACGAGCAGGGCCGTGCGCGGCTCGAGAACACAGAGGTCTTCAGAATAGGGAACCAGGAACTCATCCTGCCGCCCTGGGGGCCCGGCGCAAACGGCGGCGACCCGTTCTCCAACCCGGAACTGGGACCCATGGCCGACACCTCAATATACAAGTTCGGCCTCAACACCACAAACATGCGCAACAATTACGTGCCCAAGTTCGGCATACTCACCGGCGGGTCCATGCGCCGCACCACATACGACAACCTCGGCTGGAATATATTGGCGGGGACCGTTACCGTCAAGACAAACTCCGGGACGCTCCTCGTTGAGGACGAAGACTATGAGCTCGACTACGAGATGGGCGTAATAGAACTCATCTCCACGCGCGCGCGCGCAGCCGAAACCATATTCATCACCTACCAGCGCGAGTCCGACTTCGTGCTCGAAAAAAAGGTGTTCGCCGGCCTGCGCGGCGAGATGCGGCTGCCGTTTATAAGCGACAACTCCTTCATGGCGGCCAGCGTGCTGTACCAAAACGCCGCCACGTCGGCGGAGGATATCCCGCAGCTCGGCAACGAACCGTTCAGCAAGCTCCACCTGAGCTTCAACACAAGCCTCGACGTTGAGCCGGAGTGGATGACCAAGGCCGTTGGCCTGCTGCCGTTTGTCAAGACCGAAGAGGCGTCGGCCGTCAAGTTCGACTTCGAGGCGGTCCACAGCCGTATGAGCCCCAATACCTCGAAGGACAGGGGCGCGTACCTCGACGACTTCGAGAGGACGAGGGACGGCTACGCAGTGTCGCTGCGCCATCCCGCCTGGCACAACTCGCACTTCCCGTTCAAGTACTCCTTCTCGGGCAACGCCTTGGATGCCGCCGCCGCCATTGCCGATTCCATGCTGCAGAGCCTGAGGATACCGGCGTGGGACTCCTACTGGTTCACGCCCAGCCACTACGACGAGAAGTACCGCATCACCCGCTCTATGGTGTGGAGGCCCGACCCGAACAACGCGCGCTACAACGCTACGGACAACTACATAGACGTGCTGCGCATACACGTCACGCCGTCGCCGGACGTCCCGGACCGGGAGATTAGGGAAAGGTTCGACAACTCCTACTCGGCGATAACGACGTCGTTTGGCCGCAGCGGCCTCAACATGGAGAACCACAGCTACTTAGAGTTAGTCGTGAACCCCAAGGGCGCCGGCGCCGGAACCAAGGGGAAGCTCATGGTGCAGATAGGCACGTTCAGCCACGACCAGGTCATGAGCGGCGGCCCTCCCAACGGCCGCTTCGACCTGGAAGACCCGACTTACCAGAATCGCCCCGAACTGCTCTCGCAGTACGACAAGGGCTTAGACGCGCTCGACGTAAACGACAAGTACTACGTGATCCCCAATGCCGGAAGGACGGGGTGGGACACCCTCTCGCGGACGCAAAACAGCGGGCTGCTCGTGCCGCCGCGGAGCCTCGACAACCCGGCGGGCGACCTATACCGCAGGTATGACAAAGACAACCTGAACGGTTTCAACCGGGCCAACGGGACGTGGGGCAACAGCCTCTACGACACCGAAAACATAGACTTCGACGGCGTGCCGCGGATTGGCATAGCCGAGTCCTACTACACATACGAGATCAATTTGGACAGCGACGACTCGCTCTACATAGACAAGTCCGCGCGCACGCGTGATGGCTGGCGCCTGTACCGCATACCCCTCAAGGAGTTCTTGAAAGGCTCGTCTGTGGCCAGAGACTCGGTGGGTGCGCCCGACTGGGCCAAGGTGCGCGGCATGAGGCTTGTGTGGCACGGCTTCGAAAACAGGATGCGCCTGAACACCCACGAACTCCTTATCGCCGGGATCGACCTCGCCGGCAGCCATTGGGAAACGGCGCCGGGCATGGACGGCCGCATAGAACCTACAAACATCAGCAACTACGACAACAGCAAGTACTACGATGCGGTCTACAACTACATAGTGAAGCCCAAGCCCGGCGAGATAACGCCGGAGGAGCAGTCGCTGCGTTTGCGCTTCAACTTCTTTGACGGCGGCGACACCGCGCTCGTCCGCAAGAACATGAACTTCAACCCGCAGAACATATCGGGTTACGATTCCCTCACCGTCAAGGTCTACAGCATGGCCAACTACGGCGACGGCCTGAAGTTTGTCATGCGCTTCGGCAGCGACGACACCACCTACTACGAGTACAGCGCGCCGCTCACGAGGACGGAGGGGTGGAACGAGCTCGGCTTCAGTTTGCAGGCGTTCTCCGACCTCAAGCTGGCCGGCGAGAAGGACAGCGGGCGCATAGACATAACGCGCGGGCCCCTGCGCGTGGTTGCGCCGGCAGGCAAACGGCCCAACTTCCATGCCATTACCTTCATGGCCTTGGGCGTGGTGCGCGGGGACGGCGGGCCGGTTGAAGGCGAGATATGGGTCAACGACATGATAGCCACCGGCGCCCGCGCCCTCGCCGGCCTCGCCGCGCGCGTCAACATAAGCACCCAGTGGGCCGACTTTCTGTCGCTTAGCGCCGGCGTGAGCTACACCGACGGAGACTTCAGGACAATGACGGACGTGCCCGCAGGAACGGAGAGCAGGAGCGACCTCTCGGCGAACCTGAGCGCGAAAATGCGCCTCGACAAGTTCCTGCCCGAAGAGTGGGGGGTCTCCCTCCCCGTGGGCGGCTCGGTATCCGGCGGCCTGTCGCGCCCAACGGTCAAGCCCCAGAGCGACATAATGCTCCTAAACGACGACGGCAAGCCCGACGGCTTTATCGACATGTCCAAGGATGTTTTGGGCATGATGACCGGCCGGGGCGCCGAGGGCGAAAAAACGCGCGCGCAGCAGTTCGAAACCTTCACCACCTCGCAGAACCTGTACACGTCGTTCCAGAAGGAGAGCGAGTCGGAGAACCCCCTAATCGGTTTCACGTTCGACAGGATAAAGACCGACGTCAGCTACAACATGACCGCAAGCGTGACAGGGCGCGGCCCCAGGCCGCCGGACGACCCCGCGGGCGGCGACTTCATAAAGACCGATACTACCGTCACATACGCCGGGAACCTGCGGTACGACCTCAGCCCGCGCAACCCGCCGGATTGGACGAGCGCAGCCCCGTTCGAAAATGCCGCCTGGATGCCGGCCATCTACAAAAAGTATTCGCTCAACCTGCTGCCGTCAACGATCGAATTCGACCTCGCCGAGGTGCAGCACCGCACCGAAATACGCAATGACGCCAGGCTCAACGTACACAACTTCACCACGCGCACGTTCGACATGCGCCACGGCGTGAACGTGGAATACGCCCCCGTAAGCCCGCTCCTGAACCTGTCGTACTCCGCCAAGTTCGACCGTGACCTCGCAAAAGTCCCCACGCGCAACGACTGGGACGTTATAAGGGACAGCACGCTCGCCGCTATCTTCGGGCTTGACGACAGCGATGGGGAGTACTGGGACAGGTACTGGGCGCTTCTGGGCGAGAGGGGGCGCACGCAGACGGCGGCGGCCAAGTTCACGCCGCAGGCCGTAAGCTGGATGACTCACAGCGCCGAGTACACCGCCAACTACGCCGGCCTCTACACGCGCCGCGACAACGACAGCACGCGGTACCTCAACGCCACGGTGGGCACTGTGCTGCGGCTGCGAAATTCTCTGATGGTCGCCGACCTGTTCAAAAAGTACGCAACGCCGGCGGGCGCCGGGAAAACGGCGGCTAAGGATACGACGGCCAAAGGCACGGCAGCAAAAGATACGGCAGCTAAAGATATGGCCGCCAAAGATTCGGCGGGCAAAGACACGACTGCCGCGAAGCCCAGAAGAGGGTTCATGAACTGGCTCGCCGACGGCGCCGGAAAAATCAACATGCGGACCATCAACTTCGACTACGAGGCCAACACGATGCTGAGAAACGACTTCCTGAGCTCCGGCTACCTGTACGACACGCTGGGGATGAACTATTACGACTTCTTCAAGTACCAGCTTGGCATGCACCGCTCCGCCGCCGACTACATATTCGGCAGCCTGGGCGAGGACGGCATGGGCTGGATGCACTACCGCCCGAACACCGGCGTGGCGCACGACCTTTACCGCAACGACCAGTCAACCGGTAACTGGAACGCGCGGATCAGTTCGGCATTTACGATCCCCGACCCAATAAAGATCAACATCTCGAATGTTTCCGTAGGGTGGGGGCGGGAGTTCTCGTCGCAGCCCGATACCGCGTACATAGATACTACGGTGGTTTTACCCGAGGTCCGTGCGAGCGCGAGCACCGAGGTTTTCGGCCGCCTGGCGTTTGTCAAGAAGCGCCTGTCGAAGCTGAGCACAACGTCGTCCGGCGGCTACAAGCGCACGCGCAAGGAGTCCCGCGACCGCACCGACACCACCACGACGCTTGAGTTACAGCCGCTCTTGAGCTTCGAAGCGAAGTTCCACCGCTGGCCGTCGCTCGCCGCCAACTACCGCTACGGCCGCACAGACACGCGCACCGCGTCCGGCGGCAAGGGCACAGGCGAAAACTCCGCGGCCGGCCTCCTTACAACCGAAAACATAAACCGCAGCAGCCACACGCTCACGCTCGCCTACGACTTCGCCGGCACCGGCAGCCTCACCCAGATACGCGTCCGTAAACTGGTCATACCCATACAGGGTAAGACTACCGTGGGCTTAGGCGTAAACTACGAAGACCAGATATCGCGCATAAGAAAGGTAGAGGAGCAGGAGAACATGGCCGGAGATACGGTGCGCGTTCTTGGCGGTGCGGAGATTAAGAGCGAGTGGAACGTCAACTACTCGCCGTACATTAAATACAAGTTTACCGAAAATATCAGGGGCGAGGCCCGCTACCTGGGAACACACAAAAATCAGGACGGCAGACGGACATACCAAAGCAGGTTCCAGCTGCTGGCCGAAGTGAAATTTTAAGAGTTAAGGGGTGAAGTGCGGATGGTAAAAAAAATTCTGTTCAACGCAACGCCGACGGAGAAGCGCGCCGCGCTGTTGGAGAACGACAAGGTTGCGGAGCTGGTGGTGGAGCGGCCCGATTACTTCAGGCAGGTCGGAAATATCTACAGGGGGAAGGTGGTCTCCATACTGCCGGGCCTCCAGGCTGCCTTTATCGACATCGGCATGGAGAAAGCCGCGTTTTTGCACGCCTCCGACGTAGACCCGTCGCTCATCATGGATGAGGAGGACGAGGAGGACCTGATGGAGCGCTTCTCGCAGGGCGGCGGGCGCGGGGGGAACTCCAAACGCGGCCGGGTCCCCAAAATCCCGATCGAAAAGGTGCTGGCGAAGGGGCAGACGGTCCTCGTGCAGGTGATAAAGGAGCCCATAAACACCAAGGGCGCGAAGGTCACCACGCAGATCAGCCTGGCAGGCAGGTTTCTGGTGCTCGTCCCCGATACCGACTTCATAGGCGTGTCGAAGAAGAGCAGCGAGTCGGGGCGCAGGTCGAGGCTCAAGAAACTGATCGCGCAGATCAAGCCGCCAAAGGTCGGGTTCATCGTCAGGACGATAGGCCTGAGCGTCTCGGAGACCGAGTTTGTAAACGAGATACACATGCTGCTCGACGCCTGGAAGAAAACGCAGGAAGAGGCCCTCAGCGGAAGCGGGATAAAACTCGTCCACCGGGAGCTCGGCATCACCACGCGGGTCATAAGGGACCTCTTCTCGGAGGACGTGACCGAAGTTTATGTGGACCAGGAGGAGGACTACAGGGACGTCCTCCAGTACGTAAAGGCGCTGTCGCCGGAGATGGCCAGGCGGGTCATTTACTACAGGGACAAGGTGCCGCTGTTCGACAAGTTCAATATCGAGAAGGACCTGGACAGGCTGCTAAAGCGTAAGGTCTGGCTCAAGAGCGGCGGGTACATACTCATAGACCGCACGGAGGCGCTGGTCGCCATAGACGTGAACACCGGGCGCAACGTGGGGAAGAACAAGAACAGCCTTGAGGAGACGATCTACAGGACGAACAGCGACGCGGCCGCCGAGATCTGCCGCCAGCTGCGGCTGCGCGACATAGGGGGGCAGATCGTGATCGACTTCATAGACATGAAGAGCCCGGAGAACCGGCGCAAGATAGAGGGGGCCATGAAGAAGATGCTCGACGCCGACCCGACGGCGACCGACCACACCGGCCTCTCGAAGTTCGGGCTTATGGAGATCACGCGCAAGCGGGTGCGCCCCGAGCTGCAGGAGTTTTTCACCGACGTCTGCATATCCTGCGCGGGCCTGGGGTGGATATTCTCGCCGGAGACGGTGACGTCACGAATAGACCGCGACCTGCGCCGCGCCCAGCGGAAGCCCAAGATGGTGACGGTCTACGTCCACCACGTGGTAGCCGAGTACCTGAGGGACAACGACGGCGCGATGCGGATGATGCTTGAGCGCGAGCACGGATGCCGGTTAGACATTGTAGTGCACGACGACTACGACCAGGACGAGTTCAGCTTCAAGGAGATCGCCGGCGGCGTCGTCCGCGAGGAGGAGGAGTCCTGACCGGGCGGCTGTAGGGGCGCGGTTTACCGCGCCCGCCCGCGGTCCGGCGTTCACAGGAATTTTTTTGTAAAAAAATTTGGTTTTGGCGCGGCGATTTATTATATTAGGTAGATTGTACAGGATTTTCTTTAGGAGGATAAGGTAAGATGTACTCAATAATTGAGCAGGCCGGCGTCCAGTTCAAGGTGACTCCGGGCGAAAAAATCGACGTTCCGCTGATCGACGCCGAGGCTGGGACCGATCTTACGATCGACAAGGTGCTCCTCACGGCCGACGGCGAGAAGGTCACGATAGGCATGCCGACGATCGCGGGCGCGACCGTTACCGCCAGGGTCCTGAGCCACGGGCAGGACAAGAAGGTGCTGGTCATAAAGAAGAAGAAGCGCAAGGATTACAAGCGCAAGAACGGCCACCGCCAGCAATTCACCAAGATCGAGATAATCTCGATAAACGCGTAATTGCGGCGATTGGCGCAAAGACACTGTAGGGGCGGCGTTTTACCGCCCGCTATTACAACGAAACAGACAGAAGGAGCCACAAAATGGCACATAAAAAAGGTGTAGGCAGCAGCCGCAACGGCCGCGACAGCAACCCCAAGAAGCTCGGCGTCAAGTGCTTCGGCGGCCAGACCGTCCCCGCCGGCAGCATCATCGTACGCCAGAAGGGCACGGTAGTCCACCCCGGCACCAACGTAGGCCGCGGTTCCGACGACACGCTCTTCGCCAAGATCACCGGCACTGTGCAGTTCTCGCGCACCGCCGGCGACCGCAAGAAGGTCAGCATAATCCCCGCCCCGGCGGCCGCCCAATAGTTTTTGGGGACACGCAATGGCCGCGGCGCAGACGGGGAAAACCCTGTAACACGCAGGCCGGTTTGCCGGTCTAACTATATGATAACAACGAGGCACGGGTGATACCGTGCCTTTGTTTTAACGGTTATTTACATTAAGTAACAGGGGGGTTATATGCCAATACCGGTTAAAACCATGCGGAAACACACGTTTTCCGGTGCGCTGTGCGCCGCAATCCTCACCGTTTCGCTCTTCGCCGGCTGCGGCGGCAGCGACGACGACGGCGGCAATACGGTTATCACGCCGCCCCCGCCGATAGTCAGGGAGCTCGACCCGGCGCTCCTCTTAGACGACGGCTTCGCCTGGACCGGCTACGTATCCGGCAATTACGAGGGCCTCGGCGAGTACGCCGGCATCTTCCAGGAACTCGGCGGTAGGGAGATGGGCTTTATCTTCGAGGCCGACAGCACCTTCACCTTTACGGTCTCCATGCCTATAGGGTGGGTGCCGTTTTTCACCGGCAGGTGGTACACGACGTCCGGCGGCACCCTCACCGCATACGCGCTCAATATGCTGCCGGCGCTGGATTCCGCACCGGTAACCCTGCCGGATTTGATCGTGGGGGACTACACCGCGCTCGGCGGCACCCTCTCGATTACCCTTAACGCGGAGACGGTCGTGTTTACGGTGACGGACATCACGGAGGGGCCGGATATTGATGACGGGTACGGGTACGACCCCGCGCTCGTCAACACCTCGTGGAAGAATGCGGACGTGAACGCCACCTGGCAGTTTGTATACGATAACCCGGGCATACTCATAACAGCCGCCACGCACAGCGAGGTGTCGGTGGACGAAGAAGGGTGGTTCAGGGTCCGTTCGAAGACATCCTCGTGGTACACGCAGGGCGGCAAGCTCTACCTCAAATTCATGGACGAGATTACGGTACTCGACTACTCGGTAGACGGCGATGTCCTGACCATCGACGGGGAGACGTTTACGCTGGTGGAGCCGGATAATGGGTAAATGGGAATTTGGCGGTGTGTTGATGATTGTAATGTTTCGCGAAATTACACGCACGATTTTGTAGGGGCGACCGTCCCCGGTCGCCCGCCAACGCATGGATTACAATATCCCGCAAAATACACCAACAATCCAACGTAGGGGCGGGCCTGTGTGCCCGCCCGC
>Ga0209755_10004185_pt1 | contig 17287 bp, 8 predicted proteins | sample TergutCo191P1_FD_187301 | JGI IMG/M metagenome (GOLD analysis project Ga0209755, IMG submission 187301) | Cornitermes sp. P1 segment gut microbial communities from Petit-Saut dam, French Guiana - Co191P1 (SPAdes) (version 2) | ecosystem: Host-associated > Arthropoda: Insects > Digestive system >...
TTGGTCAATATTTTGCTTTTAAATAGGTCTTGATTTGCATAAAATGCCTTGTTTCGTAGGGAAATTCTTTCCCCTATTTCTTCCTCAATGGAATTATTTCCGTTCACAATTGATCCTAAATATTTAAATGATTTTACCTGTTCTAGGTGGGTTTGGGTGATGTCAGTTCCATCCATTTTACGCTGCTGCTTTGTGCATCTTAGGTATTTCATTTTGTGTTTGTTTATGGTCGACCCAATCTGTAGTGATATTTCTTTTAGTTTTCGGAAGGTATCTTCGAGAGCATACATCATTCTTGTGGTTAATAGTATGTCATCAGCATAGGCAGAACATTGTTTAATGCGTGTAGATATGTTTCCTTTTAAATCTAGCTGTTTTATTACATTATCAATAACAATACTGAATAGGGTTGCGGACAGGGGGTCCCCTTGCTTGACCCCAGAGACGATTCTAAATTCGTTTGTGAACGGATTACCTATCTTTACTCTTTGAATTGAGTTGTTGAGGGTGAGTCCAATTAGTTTTATTAATTTTATTGGTACTTCATATTTGGTTTGGAAATCTATAATTTTGTTCCTGTTTACAGAATCAAATGCTTGGGAGTAGTCTACAAATATATTGTGTAGTTCTATGTTGTATTCGTAACACTTTTCGAAGATTTGTCGTACCATGAAGATGTTATCGATGGTGGATCTGTTCAGTCTGAAGCCCATTGGAAAATCTCCTAGTTTATTTCCTATTATTTCGGATAATCGGTTATTTAGTAGAACTGCATACATCTTATAGGCTATATTTAATAGAATTATTGGCCTGTAGTTATTACAGTTCAACCTGTCGGCTTTTTTTATAAATTGGGCAAATAATTCCTCCATTCTCTTGAGCTGGGAGAGTTTCTGAATTCCAGATGTTGCAGATTAGTTTGTGTATTTTCTGCTTCAGGGTTTTTCCACCATGTTTAATTAATTCCCGTATTATGTTGTCTGTTCCTGCAGCTTTGTTTGTTTTCAGTTTGTTGATTATCATACAGATTTCATTATATGTTGGTAGGGCAATTTCATCATGATTATCAGTTCTTTCACTTATTTGTTGTAGTCTTTCTGGTATTATTGATACACTTAGAACATTTTGGAAATATTCTTTCCATCTTGTCAGCACTTCATCAGTTTGTGAGTTTATGTTGCCACTAGTGTCCTTACATGTTGTGGGTAAGATTGTTTGTTGGGGTTTAAAGGTTTTTATTTCTTGGAAGAATTTCCTTGCATCTTTTCTTTTGTGATTATGTTCTATTTGTAGTATTTTGTTATTCATCCATGCCTTTTTCTTCCATCTAATCAGGACATTTTCTTCTATTCTCAACTTCTTATGTTTCTTGGCTTGCTTTTGTGTTTTGTTGGAGCCATTTAGATCTTGCTTCATTTTTCTTTTTTATGTGCTGTCTGCACTTTTCATCCCACCATTCATTTCTTGGGGTTCTGCCCTGTGTTTTTATAACTTCATTTGCTGTGTCTGTTATTCCTTTTTCATTCTTTCCCATTCTTCATTGGTGTTATTCGTATCTGGTGTGTTTTTCAGTTTGTTGTGCAATGATCTTCTATATTGTTTGAGTGTACTAGGGTCTTGAATATTTGTTTTGTTCCATTTTGTTAATTGGATTGGTTTCTTTTTGTATATGTTTGGTAACTTTTGTTTTAGAATTATTTTCAGCAGAGAATGATCAGAGTCGATGTTGGGGCCTCTTCTATTGCTTCTTTCTTGTTTTGGTTTTCTAAAACATGGTAAATCTGATTTATGATGTTATAATCTGGAGATCTCCATTCTTCCTTTATGTATCTGCTTGTGCTGGAATTGTGTACTCATGGCTATCATATTATTGGCTGCTGCAAAATCGCATAAGAGTTCTCCATTTCTGTTGGTTTCTTTGTGTGTTGTATGTTTACCAGTTATTTTCTGGTATGCTGATTCTTTCCCGAGTTTTGCATTTACATCACCCAGTATGATTATTAGGTCACTCTTTGGGACCTTATCGACCATATACTGTAAATCATCATAAAACTGTTCCTTTATTTCCTCTGTTTTATCTTCCATGGGTGTGTATGCATTTATCAGAGTTATGTTGTATTTCCCTTTTACTCTTAGTTTACATAAACGTTTGTTATGTAGTTCAAAGTTAATTGTATATTTTTGTATTTTCTTCAGGAGTAGGAAACCTGTGCCTGCTTGGCCTGTTTTCTTCTTAGTCCCACTGTAGTAGAATAGATAGTCCTTTTTGTTTATCTGTCCTTTACCTGGCCATCTTACTTCCTGTAACGCCAGTATTTCAATTTGGGTTTTTGCTATTTCTTCTGCCAGTTCTTGCAATTTCCCAGGTTTTAGCAGTTTCATGACATTCCATGTTCCTATATACAAGTTATCAGTCTTATTCCGTAATACGTGCTGTGGTCTGCATCTTTTAATCAATCCTGACTTTTCCTTCCGTTGAGATTTTTTAGCGATATGGTTTTTCCGAGGCTGGGTTGCTGGCCCTGCGCTCAACCCGCGCTACTTTGGAGGACCTAGGATTTTCTGTCGGGGTGGTCTCCCTTAGCTGGTATGTCTTGATTAACGTGTCGGGAACACGCATTCTTCCCTTGCATGACTTAGCCAGCCGAAGATGTTGCCCAGGGGCCATGATGTGGACATGCATGCGTTGGACTTGGCAGGAATAAATGGCGTTTCTCAGGTTTTAGTAGTACACACTCACCAACAGAGTGTGCACTCCTGAGGCCACATACTGCCCCTTTGGCTCCCTTCTGTAATAATTACAGAGAAAAAAATCTAAGGAGATATCATTTCAGGTATTTTCCTTCTTACAAATTAGTACCATATTTTATTGTTTAAATTTTACCAAATTGCTCAGTCATCTCAGTGCACCTAAAAATTCACCAAATATCCTCTTGTTCACTATGCTCTGGCATTCCCAGAAACTCCAGAGCCAGCCATCACTAGCTTTAAAGGTTATTCTTATGCTTTGACAGTGTGTCTGCAGTGGAACCAAGTTCAGCACCACTCATATGCGTATCATTTAAGTATGGTGCACAAACCGTTTATGTGTTGCATCTTCAAGATCTCTTAACCGTGCCACTCTGATATGCTTCTTGCCAGTACCTGGTGAACAACCTGAAGCATGAGCACTGTATTTAGTGAAAACTGTTTAAGTTTTTACTGGCTGTTGCAAATATAAGACACAATTTTTTATACCCCAGAATCTTATCATGTGCTGGAAACTGAAATGCCCAATTCCAGCTTCTGAAGTACCTCAAGCTTTTGCTTAACACTCAGACTTACTCCGTTTATTTTTTCACCACCGTCCTTAGAGGCCATGTTTGCTAATTTTAGTTACCCTTTATCTAAGGTCTGTTGTTGAAGTGAACTTATAATTTGAAACCCAACTATAGAAGATGTATCACTCAGTGCATTTGGGCTTAAGTGTGTGATATGGATGAAGACAAGTACACACAATGGAAATCTGTACATGTGCAAAACAGCAGCAACTTTCAGACCCAATGAAAAGCTTTAGTTATTACTGAAGTCTGTTCAATAGAGGTCCATTAAATCAGAGTTTTTACTGTATATGTATGTAATACTGCCATTACTTAGTGAATATGACAAACATGAAATGTCTTAACTAATAGAAGATAATAGTAAAAATTTAAATCCCAATGGGACATGAACATCATATTCTGTCCTTCCATAACACATTTCTGTTTGACAAAGCTACAATGGACTGATATGTAATTCAGATGAAAGAGACACAATGTGCATGGATATTTTGATGGGTAATTCCTTTAGAAGATGGCCTCGTGGAGGATGAATAAGAAGAGAGAGAAACAATATTATACTTAATGTTAGGGAAAGTAGTAAGGCTGTAAGCTGGATGAAGTGCTTCTTCTCTGTTTGTAAGCATACTTTGGTACCAGCAATATTGAAATCATTTGAGAGATGTTCACTGTTTGAGGAAATCATCTCTGAATACCCCTTTCCTTCAGGACTGTCACACTGAAAAATGTTTCTCTCCTATCCAGTATATTCATTTCACACTCCCAATATTTTGTATTTAGTACTAATGTATCATAAGATGTAAATTCGGTGTGTAACACCAACATTTTGGAGATGCCTTGTGTGTCCATCTTCAATGTGACCATGGAGACATCACAAATCTCCAAAATATGGGAAAATGCTATTTTTCAGAGGCAGAATTCACTTAGGAATAGATTGCTTAGAAAACTTGAAATCTTGTATATTCTGACTATTTAACTCTGCAGTTTTAAGTTGGTAATTTAGGACTTAAGCTTGGATTTTAACAATTTACCACTGTGATCAAAAAGTACGGTGAATGCTGCTGCCGAGTGCGATCCAACAGGAAGGCAGGGATCTTCAATATGGCAAGCGGCACGTCAAACCTTAGTAACAGTGTGTGACAAGTTTCAAATTGTTCGGTGCAGTCAGTCAGTTGTGAGCCACGGTTGAGAGAAGGTGTGTTTTAAAGTGTGCCGTAAATCATGGATCACAAACAATGCATTAACATGAAATTTTGTTTCAAACTGCAAAAAAAGTGCTAAAGAAACACACAAAATATTAAAATTAGTTTATGGTGATGCTGCAGTGACCATGAAGACAGTTTGCAAGTGGTTCGAGCGATTTCGTAATGGTTGTGAATCGGTTGAAGACAAGGAGAGATTGGGACGTCCTTCAACAGAATGATGAAAGAGTAAGCAAAATTATTTGATCAAACAGGTGACTGTGTATTAGAGAAATTTCTGAGGATCTGAACATCTCTTATGGTTCAGTTCAAAACATTTTAACAACAGATTTGAACATGAGGCGAGTGCGAAATTTGTTCCACGTGTTTTGATGGTCAAACAAAAGCAACAGCATTTGTCAATTTCATTGGAGTTGTGTGATCATGCCACTTCAGATTCCAGCTTTTTAGGAAATGTCATCATGGGAGATGAAACTTGGGTCTACGGTTATGATCCTCAGACCAGGGTTCAGAGTTCTCAATGGAAATCACCCAGTTCTCCTTGTGCTAAAAAAGCGCGTCAATCAAGATCCAACATCAAGGTGATGATGATTGTGTTTTTTGACCCTGATGGAATTGTACGAGCTGAGTTTGTACCCAGGAACACTGCGGTGAACTCCGAATATTACAAGGGCTTATTAGAGCATTTAAGAAACAATGTGTGTAGAAAACGACCTGAGAAATGGGCAAACGGTTTCATCTTCCGTCATGACAACGCTCCGTGACACACATCACTTCTGCTATGGCAATTTTTGTCAAGTAAAAATATTACAGTGGGTCCTCATCCACCTTATTCGCCAGATCTGGCACCATGCGACTTCTGGCTCTTCCCCAAAGTCAAATTGACCATGAAATATAAATGTTTTGAATCGATTTAGGACATTAAGGCAGCCACAACAACACAACTAAAGACACTCATGAAAGAGGAATTCCAGAACTGCTTCAGATAGTGGCAAGAATGATGGGATAAGTGTTTTCAAAGCGAGGGGGAGTATTCTGGGGTGGATTAATGGCATTGTGTCTTTTACTGTATTAAATTTTTTTTATTTAAACATTCACCATATTTTTTGATCACACCACGTATGTTGTCCTCATGGCTGCAATGACACCAATACACCAACTTATGTATGAAGATCCATATACTTTATGCTAACAAATTTATCCATTCTGTAAGTTTCATACGAAAGAAAATGGCAGTTGGATCACTTACCTTGATCTGTGTTGCAGTTGGAGCATAATATATTAGAATCAGAAATCCAAACTCAGTATCAGCAATTGCAACACCAGCATGTCCTACTCACAAGTAAGGTAGCTGAACTAACAAGTGCTTTGAAAGAAGCTAATTTAAGTTTAGCAATGAAAGAAGAGGATTTGGCATCTTGTACGAATTGCCTTACGGTGAGTGTCATTTCTGCCCAGATAGTATAATACTAATACAGCACTAGTGTTCATCATCTGCGAGAGATAAGGCATTTCACTTTATTGGAAACAGTTCTGGATATGGATGTGGAATGTCACTACATGCAATAATGTGTTTTGATTTCTGTAACTGTGTTGTTACTGCATTTGGATCATTTTTGTTTTTCTGAGTGACATTATTTAATGAACATGTTCAAATTTATGCATGATTACAAGGTGATATCCATTTTTCAGAAGATGAATTAGAAAAAAATTGTCATCTTATACTTGGATAAGTATGTTATATGCATGTGTTATTTTGTTAATGTCAAAATGTATAAAATCCTATGAGGTTGTGGGTTCTCACAGCACTGACTGAGGATTATTTGGTTTTGGCAAGCAATGCCATAAGGTTTTGTAGACGGATACCAGTGCTTTGGGGGATCCCACTTCCTCTATTTTCAGTGTTGTTTTATCCTGAAGATGCAGCAGCAGGCTGTTCTGAAATACTGGTATTGAGACTCTAAATCTGTGGACTGTAGAGACCTCAGAGAATATCTTCCCTCTGCATGGATTGTGAATATATGTTGAGCAGTTTCAGAGTACCTTTGCATATTTGTTACAGGGTGCTCAAGCAGAGCTAGCAGTACTTAAAACTGAGCTGGAATTTTTGAAGTCTAATCCACAACCTGATGGCCAAAAGGGCAATTCACTGTTTGCTGAGGTTGAGGATAAACGGCTGAACATGAAAAAAAGGCTGGATGCTCTTCTTCAAAAGTACCATCATATGAAGAAAATTTACAAGGATAAATGTGCTGAATTCAGTAGAGTCAATGTACGTTCACCAAGTTTCATCTTACTGCTTTGATGCAAATAATATCAGAACAAAGTTATGATGTTTTCAGGAAGTATGATGAACATACAGGTGTACTGGTGTTTTGATTTTATGTGCTCTACTATCTCTCAGACACAGACAGTGTTCACCAGAATTGGGACTCAACATTTTGCTACTGACTTGGTATTATTTTTCAGGAACCTTATAATAAATGACAACAGAAAAGTAACCATTAATCACCATGCAACTGGTGGCCTAATTCAAAATCACTAATAATAACATTCTGAACTATCAGCTTCTCATTTTCTTCTTCACCATTTGACTATCTGCCATTTGGATGGTCCCTTACATTCACTGGAGCTGATACTAGCTCTAATGTAAAGCCAAATATTCACAAATAAGCTCAACAAAACCTTAATCCTTTTCCAATATCTAGCATCATACAGAATTTCAGGGTTCATGTACTGAATAATAATAACATAAAGCATATCTTGAATCTCTAGTCTCAGCACAGCAGTTGTTATGGAAGCTTCATCACATAAACAGGTTGCCTCATCCAGGATTCTGTATTTCCCTGGCATTTCAAATTACCCTATTTCATAGAGAGCCTCAGACTGCTGACCTATGGCTTCTGAGCAGGCCACATACTGTAAGGAAATGCTTCTCAATACATAACAGAGGTATTCTTGAAATATTGGCAGTTTGTCTTCAAATATTGTCTTTAAGTTCCTGCAGAGAATAGGAATTGTCCTACACTATTTCGTTTTATGTTGATGCCTTAAAAAATTGTTTCAGGACTAACTTAATGCAACAAACATTTTGTTGTTGTTGTAAATCATGGGCTCCATGATTTTGTGCATGCTCATTACACTTTAAGGTGATTTAAAGGAAACTTTCAAGGCTTGTATGGGGATTTTTGTAACACAAACATTTGCATTGTGGCAGTTTATGTTTCTACTAAATGTAAACCATGCATCTCCACCCCCAAAGAAAATGCATTTTTGTATTTTATTTTTGTCTAGCACAGAACCTATGATATGTTTTCACTATTCTGTTTATTCTTTTATACATTACTGTTGATATGGAATATTATTTATATAACTTTTGGCAACATTTTTTCCATGACGTGGTGTTATCACATGGTTTCTGGACTGAATTTATTTCTCAGTAACAATACTTGCCTTCTAATTAATATTATTGTTCCCGTCAAAGTAGTATCCTTGGGACTTTATATAGCGAGACCAGTGATCCCACCATGGTGCAAAGTATTTCACGATATGTTTTGTTTGTCACTCGGCATGTTCCATGGTTTTCTTGAATCATGGTGATTGTAAATCTTCTTCCCTTTAACACCATCTTGAGTTTTGGGAAAAGAAACAAGTGACACAGTGCTAAACTTGGTGACTAGCGGGGTAGTGGAATGATGGTCTTTAGTTTTTAGACAAAAATTCACAAGTAAATGAATCTCACTCTGCAGGGAGGGCAGAATAGCAGCAATCTGGTGCATTTTCAGATTGCTTTTCTAAATGCTCTGAACTGGCCCCAGTGAAATTCCCAGTATGTTAGTGACTTTACAGACACTGATTCTTGTGTTTATGAGGAATGGTTTCTTAGTTCAATCCATATTTTCATATTTAACATTTTCATCTGTTTTGCTCATCAATGGACTTCCAGAGTTTTCAGCTTTTGAGCTCGGAAAACAAAATCCTTCGTTCTACTCATTATCAGCTCTGCAACAGCTTTCAACATTTCGAAAGTCTCCATAGCTTCCCCCCCCCCGAGTTTAAAAGCAGAATTTAATGCAGACTTACTTTTCTTTTAAGTCTGCCATTTTCTAGGTTTTGATAAAATCACACATAGAACAACACATACTTGTACATAACCAGACATTGCTTAACAACCACGCATGCTGCAGCCATGTTTCAAGCAGAAAATGACTTGGCAAGCTGTACTCTGTCTACACCTAATGGTGGAAGATTTTGTGAGCAGCAGTGTTGTCATCTTGTGGTTAGTGTGTCAACTATTTGTACCACATTGTACACAAGACATTATTGAAAGGGAATTAGTTGATAAAACCCATGTGTACTTGCAGGCAGAATTTGTGTTTCTGAGACGAAAGTGTGATGAAGTACTTTTGCTAACCCAGAATCAGGAAAAACATCAGATTGAATCACACAAGGCCCGCATCAAGGTAAGTATTACAGATACAGTTTAATGCAGCAAACACAATAAGGTATTTAGAGAAAAGAGTATATTTTACAAATTATACAAGCACAGTGCAATCATCTTGAACTTGCTGCAGTTCATTTGAGCTGCTCAGGTGGAGCAATTAGATGCTTTTCACATGTAGCATTGCTGTGGAGATATCTCCTACTAGCTGAATTGACAGACATGTAGCCTATCCCATTACAAATAAAACCTGCACACAATAGAGGAGATTTTGGTTTTGTTTGTACGTATTTCTGGCAGCTCCGTAAAAAGTGTATGTACCTGTACTGAGCTTCAGTTTATGAAACTGAAACCCTAGTATGTGTCTGAGGGATATACAAGACTGGTACTTTCTTGAAATTTCAATTCAGTGTGCACTGCAGGTTTGGAATTCTCCCTCTCTGTCAGTAAAGAGCAAATTGATGCCAAGTTTCAAAACTCTCCTGACAACAGTGACAGCATTTCCAGCATCTACTGATCTGGTCTACCCACACATGTCCGTCAGTTTCATGCTCTTTAGTAGTTTGCAATAATGGTGAAGGTATCACCTGGTACATGTTGCTGCTCACTGGGTTCTTGTGGTCTGTTGGATGGGATTGATGGCTATTAGGAATGCTTTTAATGCTCCTTGTTTTTCAACAAAAAATAAAAAAGGATCTGGAGGAACGGGTGCAGACACTGCAAAAGGAGAAACCACCGTTTGTCATCACAAGTGCAGATAATGACACACTGAAGTTTATTGAAGCATATGTCCAGTCAAGTCGGTAAGCATTCTGCAGTTCCCATAGTTATGTCATAAATACCATTATCCATATTTTGCATAACAGCTTCCAGTAGTGCTTTTATTGTTTTCATTCTCCTGTGCAGTTATATGTTCTGCTTAGGGTACATGTGTATCACCAGTAAGAACCTCAGCATTGCTGCTGAATATGCTGTCTTGACTTTCAAGCTGGGAGACTTGATGTATTAAACACTACTGTAAAAGTTGTTGAAATTTCATCAGAAAAGCTGGAATGGTGTGTCAGGATAGTCAAGTACACAGTTTCTTGGAGAGTAGTTTGTTATTTCTGCTATTATTAACGTTCCCATTTAATCAGACATTAGGTGTATATATATAATATATATAAAAGTGTTACAATTCAAAATTTGGCATTTTTGGGCTATTGGTATAGAAAGAAACATTTGCAGATGCACTTTTAACAGGTATAGTATCATAACACAGTTTGCAAAACTCGCTGCTGGAGAGCAGTTGTGTCATTGTTGCACTCATAGAAAATTATAGCACTTCAAACCTTTAAAAGTCTGTCCTGAAAAATCACACATTTTGAGTTGTGACACTGTTGTCACAAATGAGCGATATGTGGTGCGAGTTGAAGTGACATGTGTTGCCCAGAGGTTAAGAGTAGCATTGTGTGCTGTCCTAACTTGGTAGGTCTTAAAATTAGCTGAGGGCAGGGTCCAGTACTGTGTTTGAAACATGCTGTTCTATTCATTGTTTAATATTTTTATCATATTTTAATGTTAGACAATGAACAGTCAATGAAGCAGGTGATTTCAACTGCAATATAACATTGTCAGTATCTTAGGGAATTATAGAGCAGTAGACATTTCTCTTTCATAGATTCACAGATTATTTCTTATTTTACTTGCATTCAGATTATAAGGATTGTACTCCTAATCATAAATGTTCTATTTATGATATTTGGGAACTGTAACGGTATCTGTTAGTCATTTAATCAGTCATTGATGCCTTACATGATGGAATCCACATTTTGAAACTTTATAGATTAATATGAGTTGTGCACATATTCTGATATTAATGATGTGTTGCTCTCATCACACAAACTTTGTGACTGATAGGTCAGTGTAAATTGTTACACCTCAGAAAATCAATGATTAAGATACTAATAAAAATGACACCTACAACCGTCAACCAAGACCAAACAGTAAATATGGTGGTTACTGTTGTTGGTTGAATTTGCTTTACTTTTGCTGAATTTTGGCTGATTTGGTTGGCCTACATGCCATGTGAAGGATGCAATGCTGTGAATAGTATCAATATGAGGCATTTCCATAACAGTTTTATTTTCATAACGTGCATGGACGTAAATAAAATTCAATCTTTTGTGTATCTGTGTTTCCAAATAGCGTCTCAAAAAATTTAGCCCGTTGCATGTTACACACAGACATTATTCACCAAAGCAAGCAAATTAAATTCCTGTCACACGCACACAACCATGGATATGTGACAGAACTACACCAATACACATGAGGGCCATCACAGTAGCGCTTCTTACAAATAAGCAAAACCACAATGAACACACCCATGAACAAGGGGGATCTGTTGTAGTTATGTGACATAAAGAGGTTTAAGTTTAGTGTGTTTAGTTGAAAACTAGTTTATGGATAATTTAATTTTTTCTACCAGCAAGTTAATTTTCATATTATATTTCAAACAGAAAAGAGTGTAGGCAGTTGAAAGAAGAACTGGAGGCCCGGTCTGTGTGTTCTCTATTAAGCAATGAGACTTTGTTCAAAACACAACTTGAGCTTCAAAGGAAGGAAGTTGAACTCATACAGGCCAAAGTTCAAATCATGGAGCTGCAGGGACTGCTGAAGGAGAAGAAAGGTAGGAATGAGGGCAGCACCACTACCACTGCAAGTTACTTTAATTTTTTTATATACAGAAAGCATAGGAAGTTAGTGTCATACTTGATCATGTCCTTGCTGCTGTTGTTATACTGCTTTTAGTCCATGTTGCATGTTAATTTCTTACTGTGGACCTCTAACCCTTTTTTTTTGTGTGTGTTTTACAGAAATGCTGGAGGATTAAATTAACCAGCAGTGGTCCAGTCCTGATTCATACTGTGGCCACAATTGATTGTTGTTTTAGTTTTTTGCAGAGAGTATATTACAATGAGACTGTGCTTCAGTGTAAATGGATTAAGTTGTATGTGTTGCATAGCCTGGAATGTGTTTTGAGTTTAATTTCAGTGTTTTTATTTTTATTTGTTTCTGTCATAGTGTAAATACTGTTGAGTGTACTTGGGAACTAGCCATAGCGTGCAGTATTTGTATTGACAGTGTCAATTTTAAACCTGTCCAATGGAAAGCAATTTAGCACTAGTTGAATCTTTGAAGTTCACATACAAATTTTATCTTTTTCTTAACAATTTAATTTGTGTCTAGAAGATACACATGGTATGTCATTCTGTGTAGATACTTTTGATTTAAGGTGTAATATTTTTGTTGTAGATTTTTACATACATTTATGTCTCATGATATGGTAATAATGTACATATATGTTTCTACTAATTGATGCAATAGGACATTTTTTTATTTGTTGCATAAGAAAGAGACTCATACCAAAAACTTAAAATTGTAATTGTTTGTTTTCACTTTTCACTTATAGGCTTGCCATTTTACAGTTTCAGTGTGAAGCTTTCGTTGGTTTTTGTAAATTCCATATGTTCATTCATTTCCACAATGATCACTCTGAAATGATTTTGTTTTTAGAACACTAAATACCAAATTCAGTTACATTTTTACCTTTGTATGAATTGTTTCTGTCAGATATTTAGTTTGTATTGCCTGTAGATAATTGCCAGTTGTGACATACAGCAATAGTACAGCTACTAAATTCATGTATGTATGAAGCTTTTTCTTCATAGTTTATTTTGTGTTTTATACCTCTGCTGGGCCTGTCAGGCCTTGCGTATTCACTTATATTGCATATACTGTATGTGTCCATTGGGAGGCTGAGAGGTACAATAATATCATCACAGAAAGATCATAGAAGGTTGCGAAAATATCCTGGAGGGGGTGGGTTTAAAATGGAAAGTGGTAATTGAGAACACAGCTCTCTTTTTGAGGACCCTGCCAGAGGAGGAGTGTTGTATCAGGAAGAAGTGATCACATGTCCTGGGAGAGGACATTACTCTATTCTGTCAAAGTGTAAATGGGCAAATTCCAGGACGAGCTAAGGGAGAACCTGTCTACCCTATTCAAGCTAAGGGACCTGTCCACGTTCATGCTGAGAGACCTCAGTGACCGCAAAATAGGTTGTGAGAGTGTGAACTGGGTATGTTGGTCTCAGAATGGGGTCATGTTTTGGACTCTTGTGAACTGTGCTAGGTTCTGAATTAGGCAAGGAATTTCTTGTCCATCTCATAGATTATTAGCTTTTCTAGTAGGACTGCTGCATGGATTTAGTTAGTGACATACAAGAAGTAAACCAGTTATGCAATTGGCGGTAAAACTATAATAAAACATATAAAAGCTACGGATGTATAATTTCTTTCCAGAATACAATGACTTTTAAGGAAAACAGCTGAGTCTAGTCTAGTGCTGGGACAGAAGTAAATCCCTAACTGCAGACTGAGGCTGTAATCTTTTGTTCATTGTTTGAGCCTGCTGCACACCTAAGCATCAGTGTCAAGTGAATGTGTAACATTTGCTGGCATATGCCTGCAGGTGTGGCCTCTGTCCACCCAGCTTAGGGTAGAGGTTGGAATCAACATTTCTGATGGCCATGCGAATTTGGCAGGATTTCCATTTTACTTCTGATGATGGGTATGATGTAGATGAAGTACAGTAGGCAGTACTTACAGTCAGATGTTGCACCAGAACCATGATGGTGGCCTTATATTCTTCAGACACATATAGTTCTGGCTGGTTTTGTATCTGAAACTTATACATAAGGCCTCACTGCTACTGGATCACAAAGTTGCCTGTAGGGCAGTCACATCAGTAGAATGGTAACTGGCAGGCAAAAGCTGACAATGGCCCTTAAGTTTATGCACTGCATTCTTTCTGGAAAATTATCATAAAAAAGTTGTTTTTCTATAGGAACAATACAACAAAGTACAGCATTGCAGATGATGAAATAAATATACATTTTGATGATTAATTAGGTAGACAACAATACAAACTGGTTAATAATTAGCTTTGCTTAAAGCAAAAAGTAGATGATACAGATAATTCGTACATCCAAATTTCTTAGGATACTGAAGATCCTAGTGTCTTCCTGTCAGGAACTAGGAAGAGATATGATGGGATGTTTTATTCAGGAATATCATGAAGAGCAACATCAACAACTGGAATACACTCAGGTTGTCATTGTTGTGAAGTATTCAGGCTGGCGATCTTCTGTCTTGTTTCAAATCACATAGCTACTTCCAATAAACGAATGAAGTAGGGTCTTGCATTGGTTCTTCGCATTTAGACTCTAGGAACTGGTGTAAACGTTTTTCTTTCAAGGTATAGGTCCTGCCAGGCATTCTTTTCCAGAATATCCACTGCATCTGGATCATATGCTTTTCAAGCATTATAACCCTTCTCAGCAATGATTTCCATTACTTATGCCAGAAAGATTTCAGCTGCCTCAGTATCAACACCTGCAGCATTACCTTACTGCAGTGCAAATTATGCCAACCATTGTGAACATACAAATCCTTATCAAATGAGTTGCTAGCATATGTATTTTGCAGATTTTTATATTTTTCTATACTATTTGCAGCTGTGTTGCCAGTCTGATCCATACCTTGTGTACACTCACTGTACCCAGCAACAATTAAATATTCCATACTAATCATTTGCTCTTTCCCATAACTGCTAATGTACATCTGAGGACCACATGAAGCACCAAATACACCAGATTTAATATGTCACTTTAGTTAGCTTTGTTCTCTAGAATGGTTCTCACAGTTGATTCAGTAAACTCCGATTCATGGTTGATGGTGCTAGGCTCTTCACGACTTCACAGTTTTCGAATTAAATCTAGTTTCACACTCAAAGTAATAACCTTCCTTTTCTTTATTTCACTTGTACTACCTGCACTTGAACCTTTTTATTGCCACTTTGTAAGGCATCATGAAAGAATTTGAATGATAAATCAGTCTGATACACAATCACTGAGTAGACTGACTTTGTGTTGGCAAATTCACACATGGCCTATCTGCAGCATAGTATATGGGAGGCCACAAGCAATTTCAACCATGGTTTAATTTATAACAGGTACTAAAGAGAAACTCTGGGAGTGGTGTTTGTGGTGGAAGATCCGATCATTGTCTGCTTTAGACCCGTTTTATCCATACTGGAAATGAACCAAGCCTCAGCAGTGAATATCTAGTGCCTATTCACATGCATCATGGCAGATTCCAATTGGGTACACAGACCCTGATTCACATTACATTTCCATTGGATTGTGCAGTGAAAATAATCCAACCCACAATGTCACACTATTTATTGTCCATTTTAATATTACTCAATCTATTCCTAGGTCCCCCAAATAGTAATTTTCCTTCAGGTTTTTAAATTAAAATTTTGTATGCATCTTCCCGATGTGCTATTTGCTCGGAATATAGCATCCTTGATTTGATCACTACAGATATTTAGCAAAGAACCAGTTTTAAAATTCATGCAATTTTCGTCCTCCTGCTAATTCCTCATGTGTTCAAATATTTTTGACCTCCTGTTTTTGAACACTTGATCTTGTTATTCCCACGTGAGAAACTGAGATACAGATTCATATAGTACTAACTAACTCGATGGTGTAGAGTTCAGTTAAGAAACTCACCACATTTTATGGACAATGAATGTTTATTACCATGCTTACTAGAGCCCACCACTTGTTCATTTCCTGAGCCAGATCAATCTACCTCACTGCTGCATATCCTATTTCTTTATGATCCACTTTCCCATACCATGTAACAGGTAAAATTATAGTTTTGTACAACCTGCCTCACTGTTCAGATGGGTGAAACGACTCCTGAAACATATGGTATGTAACATCGCCCTGTTTTAATCTACGTATGCCTTGTTAGTACAAATTATTTTGACAAGTCTTAATCATGTACCAGTCATGCATTTGTACACAGTTTAGATACCAGCAACAAAAATTATTTGTTTACCTATTGTAAGTTTATCTTGTGTTCAATGAGGAGGTTCATACTCTGGGGTCAAAATCATTAATAGCCTTCCAAGCAATATACAGTCATAGAAATGACAGGAAACGATTCAAACTCAAGTTATACCAATACCTTGTTATTCATTCCTTTTATTCAATTACTGAATTTTCAGAATACAAGATAGACAAGGGTAAAATATAAAGTATAAAACTACTATTATGACTGACTACCTTCGTAGTAAATGCCTTTATGTTAATTATGTATTGCTTTTACCTAGAGCTTTGTAATATTTCAAGTGTCATTGGTAGAAGCCTTATGCATGTACTTGTTCCCTTGTGCATGATGACCTGGAATAATACTTTCATTTACTCCTGTGAATGATTGTTTGCTTTTTTGTTTTGTTTTACTCCTTTGTCTTGTGAACATGTTTTTCTCTGCCTTATGTTGTCTGATGTTTACTGACATGTTCCATATTCAGACGAAATTGATGCAGTATCAGTGAAAAATGTGTGTTCTAAAGTATTTTAATATATACATTTCCAAAGGATTTATTTATGATTTCATTTTGAAATTTTGTGACCTAATGCAGTTTTGCACATAAACGTGTGTTTCCCGGTACAACACTGCTCAATTAACAGAAATGCGCCGTTTATACACCATACAATAATGCAGTAACACAGGACTCCTTAATTGCCCATTTCATGCCATGCTACTGTTCAAGCACGTCGGAGGCGTGGGTGAAAACTTCAGTGGCCCGTTTACTCTGTGTTATGTAACTACATCAAACATGGATTATAGGCATTCAGATGCTAGATACTAGATAATCTGTGTTCAGATGGCTGTTCTTCTGGTTGGTAATGAAGTGTTGAGGTAGCCGTTTTATTTCTAGTGGTTTGCCAGTCGGGCACAGCGTTGTGTTGTAGGCTGTGCAAAGGTGACAATGAGCTAAATAAATAATTTACGTCATAAATGACGATGGGCTGCGCGTATACATTCGTCCATTAATGTGTTGATACATGTTGTTAAGGATACGTCACTTTTCGCCTATCAGCTTTGTTTTGTCCTTTCATTATCTTATCGTAACCAATGGCCATACGCATGACTCGTCACGCTCCCGTGAAACTTCGTTTATTGTCCAGGCTACTCCAAGACGAAACTTCAAGGTTGTTGGTGTAGAGAGCGTAAGAATGATTTGCACTTACGTAAAAAGTACATAGTACCGTTTGAGGAGTACTATAATTTCAAAGACACTGAAACTGTCTGGCTGTCTGATCCGTGCAGACCATTGAATGGAACAAGTGATGGACTCTTTGCGAAACAGGAAGGTAAAGACTTTTAAATCAATTGTGTACATCAAGTGTCTACTAATGTGAAAAACTG
>Ga0209755_10004186_pt1 | contig 17285 bp, 14 predicted proteins | sample TergutCo191P1_FD_187301 | JGI IMG/M metagenome (GOLD analysis project Ga0209755, IMG submission 187301) | Cornitermes sp. P1 segment gut microbial communities from Petit-Saut dam, French Guiana - Co191P1 (SPAdes) (version 2) | ecosystem: Host-associated > Arthropoda: Insects > Digestive system...
AAAGGGTCGCGGCGGTTCCGCTTATCACGCCCATGTAAAACATGTAGTCCCTCAGGATTTTGCTTTTGGAAAGGAACAGCCAGGGAAAGGCCAGAACGCTTACCGCGCAGATGTTCTCCGGCGTGACAGTCCTTATCGCGAGGGGCATCCAGCTTTGGTAGGGCTCGAATGCGAGTTTGGCGAAATGCAAAACGAAATTGAAAAACAGAACGCCGAACAGGACGATGGTGGAGGTTTTTTTGCTTCTGTTACGCAGCAGGAAGTAAAGGCCGAGCAACAACCCGATGGCGAGCGCAACGTACAAAAAATAGTAGAAGTTAAAGTGCTCGACCACGGCTCGCCTATGGTTTCGGCTCCAGACAACGCGACAGTTCCCTAAACAGGGCCGATCTGTCCAGCGGCTTGCCCAGGTGCCCGTTCGCGCCGGCGGCTAGGCAGCGTTCCACGTCCTCGCGGAACACGTTGGCCGTCATCGCTATAATGGGCACCTCGCCGGCCCGGGGAATGTCCAGCTTCCTTATGGTTCGGGTCGCCTCGTATCCGTCCATAAGGGGCATCTGAATGTCCATAAGAATAAGCCCGAACCTATCCGGTTCGGCCTTGAACGCGGACACCGCTTCCAGCCCGTTTTCCACGAAGACGATCCCGACCCCCGTTTCCCCCAATGCCGATGCCATGATTTCCCTGTTTATGTCGATATCCTCGGCAACCAAAATCGTGTGGCCCGTCAGGCAGGGGGTCTCCTCATTTTCCGTTTTCGCCGGGGTTTCCTGAGCCACATCCTCGGCGACTTCAAAAGGCATGGTAAACACGAACGTGGAACCCCTGCCCAGTTCCGAGTCGACCCATATGCTTCCGCCCATCATCTCGACGATGCGCTTGGAAATGGCAAGCCCCAGCCCGGTGCCGCCGAACTTGCGGGCGGTTCCCCCGTCCAGTTGCTCGAAGGCACTGAAAAGCCTTGTCTGCTGCTCCAGGGAGATGCCTATGCCCGTGTCCGCCACCGCGATTCGCAGGGCCGCCCCGTTGTCCGGCGCGAGCCTGGCACTGAGGGTTATCTCGCCGTGTTCCGGGGTGAACTTGACGGCGTTGGAAAGCAGGTTGGTAATAACCTGCGTAAGGCGCAACTCGTCGCCGATGATCACGGGGGGGATGGCCTCGTCCAAATCCACGGCAAACCGCAGGCTCTTCTCTTCTATGCGGATTCCCATTACGCCCGTGGCGCGCTCAAGCATTTTCCCGAAGTCGAAGGCGTGGCTGTAAATCTCGAACTTGTCGGCCTCGATCTTGGACATGTCCAGGATGTCGTTTATCAGACCCAGCAGGTGCTTGGACGCGCTGTCTATTTTGCCAAGGCAGTCCTCTTTTCGCTCCATGGCGTCGGCGTTCCTGGCGATTTCCGTCATGCCTATAATGGCTCCCATGGGGGTGCGCATTTCGTGGGACATCCTGGAAAGAAACTCGCTTTTCGCCGCGCTGGCCATTTCCGCCAAATTCCTGGCAAGCACAAGCTCGGTGATGTCGTGCATAAGCACGATGATGCAGGAAAAGCCGGGGGCGCGTTTTCTAAAGGGAAGGATATGCACCTCGTATGTGTGGTCCCGAACCTGTGCCTCAAGAGGGGTTCGCCCCTGTTCCAGGTTAAGGCTGGCCTGCCATATCCGGTGAACCATTTCCTGCGTAAAGGCCAACGACTTGTAGCGCTCCAGGATTGTCGACAACTCCACCCCGTGCAGAACCAGAATATCCTCCACGTCGATTATTTCCGTGACCGAATCCGTTCCCAGCACAAACCGCAGGCTGTCGTCCAGCATGAATATTATGTCGGGGCAGGACTGCAGGAGTATGTCCATATAGGTTTCCTGCATGGCCTTTTCCTTCGCGACGGACTTGATCAGGCTAAGCTGGGTTTCGTAGTTGATCCTGAAAAGCGCGTCGCGTTTTTTCGCGTGGCGAAGCTCCCTGGCAAGCCGCTTCGTTTCCCTTTCGCTTTCCGCCAGCCGTTTCTGCAGGGCGTTGTACTGTTCAAGGCTTACCGAGGATTCGACCATCGGGCTTCCTATATGACAAGCGCCACAAGCGAGTAGTTGTGGAAGCGGTTGACGGGAACCCCGTCCTTTACCGAGGTCGGGCAGAACTCGCCCGCGGCGTGGCTCATTATGAAGGGCAAATCGGCCAGCGCTTCCTTGGCGTGCTCAATCTCGTCCAGGGGGTTCTTGTGCAGGTGCAGCAAATGGCGCACGACGCATGAAAAGACTATGACACCGTTTACGTCCGGCATGTCCCTTACGGTCATAAGCTTGGCCTTGGTTTCGGTTACCACGTCCTCCGCCGTCATGTTCAGCAGGGTAAAAACGGAACCCTCGTCTATCCGCCCCCGGAAAATCGCCGCGCCATCCTCGCCTATCGAGGCCAGGCCCCGGACGACCGGCACGCCGTCGTAATCCTCGCGCTTTTGCTGGTTGAGCAGGAAAGGCACGAACCAGAAAACGCCCAGGGATTCCCCCGTGGTGACAAGCCCCGTGTTTTTCAGGTAATCGTAGGCGTTGCGGCCGTCGATTTCATAGACGACATTGGCCTTTGACTTGGTTATTTCGCCCCTGTGCGGCAGTTTGGTCGTTTCCGGCAGGATCGCGATAAGAAAGCGCGGGTTTATCTCGCCGTAAAACAGTATAAACGAATGGCTTGTTTTTTCCGCCTGGCCACGATAGATGACCTTGCCCCCGGAAAGATCGGCGGAATCGTCCACGGTCATGGATCCAAAGACGGGCACCCCCGGCAGAATCTTGTTCCAGACTTCCATTATGTCGTCGCCAGAGTTTTCCAGCATAAGGGGCGGAAAGGCGATGGCAAGTTTGGGCCGCTCGGAATCGTCGCCCACCCGTTCGACGGCCTCCCGCAGTGGCCCCTCAATTTCCGTTTCCATGGGTTCCGTCATGGCCAGCCTGAACCTGACGGTGTCCGAGGTTATCACGAAGACCGTCAGCGCCATCTCGCTGGCCAGGCCGTTGACCGCCTGGGCGGAGGTTGTCGTTCCCGCCACCTCAAAGGGCAGGTTTTCGCCGATATGCCTCAAGACCCCGGAATCCACAAACTCCGTGTGACATGTTATTATGCCTACCGTGTGTTCCAGAAGCTCGATTTTTTCGGAAAGCTGCGCCAGTATGTCCGCCAGAGCCAGTTCCGGCTCGTCCGCCTCGCGGGTGTAAAGACCTACGCATTTGAGCATTATGCTCCCCCTTGGAATTGCTGGTTGCCATATCATAGCACATAAAGCATGGCGCATGAAATACGGCGTGCGAAGAAAATCTAACCAGTTGCAAAACTAAGGATACAATCGCCTTATCGAAACGGCCTTTCCGGATTCCTCGTCAATCTCCGCGATAACCCCCTGGATTTCGCTTTTTCCGTCCCCAAGATCCTTGGCGGGTTCCATTCGGTACATCACCTGCTTGCGCGCCCTGTCCAGGCAGATCCCGGCGTCCATGCCGATTACGCTGTCGGGGATTCCCGTCATGCCAAGGTCGGTGACGTAGGCGGTGCCTTCGGGCAGAACGCGCTCGTCGGCGGTCTGCACGTGGGTGTGCGTACCGGCGAGCAGCGAGACGCGGCCGTCGGCGTGGTAGGCCAGGGCTTCCTTTTCGCGGCTGGACTCGGCGTGAAAATCCACCAGCGCGATCGCCCCGCCGGCCTGTCGCACTATGTCGTCCAGGCACCGGAACGGGCAGTCAATGGCCGTCATGAATTCCCGGCCCTGCACGTTGATTACGATCCAGTCCGCGCCCGCCTTTTTCACGCGGATCCAGCCCCGCCCGGCCGCCGGCCCGGGGTAGTTGGCCGGGCGCAGCACCCTGTCGTCTGCGTCCAGCGTTTGCCAGAATTCCCTTTTCTCCCAGACATGGTTGCCGGACGTTACCACGTCAACGCCGGCGGCGATTATCCGCCCCAGCGTCGCCTCCGTAAGACCAAAGCCGTCGGCCGCGTTCTCGCCGTTCGCGACGGTAAAGTCCACGGCATTGTCGTTTATCAGCCCCGGAAGTTTCTCCTCCAGAACCTTTAGCCCCGGCTCGCCCATAACGTCGCCAATCATCATAGCCCGTACGATTCCCATGGTGCCCATTATAGCAGAGAAACGGGGCGTGGGCACCGGACGCGCACCTAAATACCCACCTTTCCCTGCCGTATGGCCGCGTTGCTGCTTTCGACCATTTCCCGCGCATCCTCTTTTACCCGGTGGGTAATCTCGTTCAACTGGCTAATGGCCTGCAGTATCTGCTGGCTTCCGTACCCCTGCTCTTGCATCGCGCCGAGAATGCTGTTTTCCTGTTCCGACACGGTTTCCACGCCGTTCTCTATCGCGTCGAATTTGTTAAGCACGATTTCCGTCGATTTCGTTATCTTGTCGATGGATCCCTTGATTTTCTTGAGCACCGAGCTTATGGTCTTGGACTGCGCGGCGGAGGATTCCGCCAGCTTGCGTATCTCGTTGGCGACGACGGCGAAACCGTTGCCAAGCTCCCCGGCGTGCGCCGCCTCGATAGCCGCGTTCATCGAAAGAAGGTTTGTCTGGCTCGCGATGTTCTGCATTACCGAGTTGATTTCCAAAAGCGATTCGGACTCCCGCGCGATTTCCTGGATGTCGGCGGCGACCCCGCTAAGGCTTGAATGCCCGGCCTTCGACGCTTCCTGCAGCTCCCTTACGTTCCCCGTGTTTTGGGACAGGGTATTGGTAACGGATCGAGTGTTGGCGATCATTTCCTCGATCGCCGCCGAGGACTCGGAAACCGCGACCGACTGCTCCCCGACGTGCTCGTTCAGTTGCTCCATCATGGCCTGTATCCTCTGCTGCACGAGCTTGTCCTTTTCCTTTTCCCTGTAGTAGCGGCGTAGATCGCGGCTGTAGGCTATGACGAAGTTGCTGCCGTCAATCGTTATGCGGTGGAAAATCTCCTCCGTGGGAATCGGCGATCCGTCGCTGTGCCGGTACTCCCATTCGTAGCGGCAACTGCCGTCCCTAAGTGCCTGCCTAAGCGTGTCGACGCTTTTCCTGAACGAGTCGGTACCGTCCGGTTGCGTCTGGGGCAGAAACCTTCTAAAGTTATTGGCAAAGATTTGCTTGTCGGATATCCCGAACAGCTTCTCCGCCTCCTTGTTTACCTCCAGAACGTTGCTGTCCTCGTCGTACAGGATGCACAGCAGCGGCGAGGAATCCAGTATGGCCTGCGACCTTTCCTTAAGCGCGTTCTCCTGTTTCCTTATTGCGTGTTCCTCGCGAAGATCCTTGGTAAACTCCAGCAGGTGATCCTCGCCCTGGAAAAAGGCACTGACAAAGGTAACATTTGTGGGAACCGTCTCGCCGTCCGGCGAACGCTGCCACCAGTCGAATGTTTCCTTTCCGTTTTTGAAAGCCGCCTCGGCATGTTCGGTTATCCGGTCTTTCGATCGGCTGCCGTCGGGCTGGAATTCTGGCATCAGCGAGAAAAAATTATTGTAGTATTCCTGTCTGTCTTGCATCCCGTACAGTCTGGGGGCTTCCTCGTTGCAGTACACCAGCTTGCGGTTCCTGTCAAGCAGGGCGGAAACCATCGGCACGCTTTCCATGACAAGGTGCATCCCCTCGCCGAAGCTGCCCTTTTCCATTTTGGCTATAAGCCGCAGGATGACGATCGCTGCACATACGAACAGCGCGGTTATTGCCGGCATAAGGACGGCCATTGCCACGGTGTGGCTTTTCGCCGCGTTCGTTACGACGAAAACAAGAACCAGAACCAAAACCGTCATGGCAACGGCACCGAAAATAAATTTGACCCTGTCCTTCCGCGCCTCTTCTTGAAGACGCTTCGCGATGTTCATTTTTTCCATAAGCGTGTTTCTCCAAATTTTTACGGAGGGGGGAGGGGGGCTACGAGTTTTTAAGCCAGTTTCATAAATGCTTTGGGCGACAACCTCCCCAACCGTCCAAACATTATAACTTCCTTTTTCGGCCTTGTCTTTGGTTGCCGAGAAAAAGCGGAACGATGTTTGAAAAACACCCGCCCTTTGCATAAAATTAAAGCAATGCATCTGCAAAAAACCTCGGGAAGCGCCGTCCAGGAGCGGGCCTGGATGGCCTATTGTATCTATGTACGAGACAATATAGTATGGGGAAAGACTTGTGTCGCTGTTGGGTTTGGGAGCGATGCCAGTCGATTACATGTCGCGCGGGGTGCGTAAAGGCAAGGTGGGGGTATGAGTGAGCAGAACGATACTTTTGGCGAACTTAAAAGCATAGCCGTAAGCGACCTTAAGGCGGGGCAGGCTTTTTCGGAATCGGTCTATATCGACGAGGATAACCTCCTCGTTCCCCTCAATATTTCCATTCTACAGAAGGATTTGGACAAGCTTGTGGCCTTGGGCATAGACACCGTGTATACTGCGGGAAGCTCTTTTGAGGACGACTCCAAAAATGGGGCTGGTCGGGAGTCAGCAGGGCATTCTCCTGACGAGGCGCAGGCGGAAGGCGCGAGGGTTCCGCACCTGTTTACGGCGACCCAAAAAAACAGGGGTACGTACCGCGTCTACAAAACGCTTATCGAGCGTATAAACGAGATGTTCCTAAGGATCTCCGAAGGCAGTGTTATAAGCAACCGTCCCATCAACGCAATCAGCACGCAGTTGCTTCAGGCCCTAAGGGATAAGCGGGAGCATTATATCGATTTTGTTTTGGGGGGCGACGTAAAGGGCTACGAGATGGCGAAAAGTGCGGTTAACATAGCCATACTTTCCGCCCTGACGGCGCAGGAGATCAGGCTTCCCTCCCACAAAATCCTTTACGTAATCATCGGTGCCCTGCTTCACGACGCGGGAATGTTCCAGTTGCCGAAAAAAATCCTCGAGAAAAAGGAAGAGTTGACCACGGAGGAACGCAAGCAGATACGGGGCCACCCCCTGCTTTCCCGCGAAATCGTCATCCGGGAGCTTTCCTATCCGGACGAGATAGGCGACATAGTCCTTCAGCATCACGAGCGCTGGGATGGCAACGGATATCCCCACCGTCTGCCGGGCAACAATATCAGTATCGGTGCCAGGATCGTATCCATAGCGGACTCGTTCGAGGCCATGGTCAGCCACAAGCCCTACCGTAGTTCTATCGTGGGCTATCAGGCGAACAAAAACCTCCTGGCCGACAATTCCCGTCGCTTCGATCCGGACATCCTTAAGGCCTTCATCCTTACCATGGGGGTGTACCCCATAGGTTCGATTGTCCGCCTTAACAACGGAATGGTGGTGCGAATAGCGGAGGTTCGGGCGAGCACTCCCCTTCGTCCCAAGGTACAGGTTCTGGTGGACGAGCTTAACCACCTGCATATGGACACCGAGGGAACCTTTATAGACCTTCTGACGGAGAAAAGGCTGTTTATCGTCAAGGCGATGGACAACAGGGACCTTTCGGAAATACATGCGTACAGCTAGGCCGACTGTCAGCCTTGGGAAAGAGGGCGAGGACAGGGCCGCCAAAGCCCTTGAGGAAGCCGGGATGGGCATAATCGCCCGGAATTTCCGCTGGAGGAAGGGTGAAATAGACATAATCGCCCTTGACGGGGAGACCCTGGTATTCGTCGAGGTAAAGGCCTGGTCTGTGTTCGGTATTGAAAACCTTGCGTACGGAATAAACCAGGGAAAGCGGCGCCGGATAATAGAAACAGCTAAGTATTTTCTTTCCACGCATCGACAATATTATCGAAGGGCCATCCGCTTCGACGTGGTTTTTGTGGGCAAAGAAGCGGTTACCCATCTTGCATCTGCCTTTATGGAGACTGTATGATGACAATGGGACAGACAACTGGTTCCACACGACTTGAGCAGTTACGGGAGAGCATCAACGACAGGGACTATGTGCACGCGGCAATCCACAGGATAGCCATGGTGCTTAGCGACAGATTGATGGACAGATCGCACGGGGGAGGACCTAAAAATGAAAGGCAGCGGAAAAGGGGGAGAGCCTAGAAAAGGCCGCAGAAAGCATTCCAGACGCCAAAACGACCAGCCCCCGGCGCGTGGTTCATCGCATGGTGAGGGTTCGAAAAACAGGGGCAAGGGCAGAAAATCCGTTATCGTCGCGCTTATGAACGAGGGAAAATTCGTCCGAAAGCGGACGGGCTCGGTCAACCGCCCGAAATGGGTTCCGCCGCAGCCCTCGGCCCTTAGCCTGGCCCCGGCCCTGTGCATCCTGTGCAACAAGCCCATCCGGGAGTTCGCCACGGCCTTCTGCGATCCCGACACGGGAAAACCCGCCCATTTCGACTGTACGATAAGCCGTATTGTGGAAAGGGAGAACCTTGAAAAGGGCGACGCGATAGGCTATATTGGGGGCGGAAGATTCGGGGTACTTCATTTCGCCAACCCGCAAAACCCGAGAAAGTTCACGATAAAGAAAATTTTTGAGTGGGAGAAGAACGAAAGCCGATCCGAGTGGCGCGTGGCACTCTGCGAGCATTTTTCGGTTACCTGATGAATAAACATGAAACGGGCAGTGACACTGGGGATATAGAAAGTGCTTTTTTCTCGGATCCGAAAATCGCGGAAAGGCTTGACCTTCTGGAGGAAATCGGGGTTATTTCCCATGTGAACGGTCTTGTCGGCAAGATAAAGGGCTACAAGGCGCTTCTTTCCATTGGGACGGATATGTTCAACTGTGCCGACATAAACGATATGTTGGAGCTTACCGTACGGCATCTTTCGGATCTTTTTCTTCCGTCGTTCATCGCCTTCCTGTGGAAACCGGTTCAGAACTGTGCCGACATTACCATACGGGCGTACCGTAACTACGAGTCCGCCGATCTGGAGCTTAAGCTTTGCAGTATCGCCAGGTTTGAGGCTTTCTTCTGCGAGTTCCCAAAGCCGATCCTTTTTCACGAAATGGAAAAACAACTTGGGAACGACGCCGACACCGCCCTGTTAAAAGAGGCGCAGCCGGAAATAGTCGTTCCCATTATCGGCCCGTCTGGTCTTTACGGGATTGTTCTCATAGGGCGCAGGACCATGGGGGATGATTACACGGATCAGGAGATGGCCTTTCTCCAGCAATTTATGTTTTTTGTCTCCCAGGCGATAAGAACCCACCTGCATTACGAGCACTCGCTTCGCGACATAAAGACGGGCTTGTACAACCACGGCTTTTTTATGACCCGCGTGAAGGAGGAAATCGCCAGAACAAGGCGTGGCTCCTGCACGTCCTCGATAATCATGATAGATGTGGACAGGTTCAAAAACTTTAACGACACCTATGGGCATCTTGCCGGGGATCGGGTGCTGGAAAGTCTGGCAAAGGTTATCTGGCAGAACGTCCGTACCGACGACATCCCCTCCCGTTTCGGTGGCGAGGAATTCACCGTACTTCTTCCCAAGGCCGAGGCTGACACTGCCTGTCTGGTCGCGGAACGGCTGCGGGCCAGCGTGTCCGAGATGCAGGTTCCCTGGGAAAGCCCGCTTTCCTCGATAACGATCAGCCTGGGGGTGTATTCCTTTGACCATGACTGCGATCTGGAAACGAACGAAATAATCCGCCGGGCCGACGAAGCCCTGTATGCATCAAAGGCGAGGGGCAGGAACCGTACCACCCTTTGGGAACCATGCCTGCATGACGGTGTTCCCGGCAAGACATAAAGGAGGACTGGAAGCAGTGGTAGGCATAATAGGTGCAATGGAGAAGGAGGTTCAGCTCCTTCGCGGTTATCTTGAAGACCCCGGCGTGGTAAAATTCGGCGCGTTTGAGTTTCACGCGGGAAAGCTCGAAGGAAAGGAAGTTGCCCTTCTACAGTGCGGAATCGGCAAGGTGAACGCCGCCGTGGGGTGCTCGATTTTGATCCACGTTTTCAAGCCGGACTTTGTCGTAAACACCGGTTCGGCGGGCGGCATAGCCGAGGGCCTCCGCTTCGGCGACGTGATTATCTCCACGGGCCTTCTGTACCATGACGTGGACGTTACCGCCTTCGGTTACGCCCCCGGGCAGCTTCCCGGGCAGCCCCAGATCTTCCCCGTAAGCGGGGATCTTGTTTCCGGGGCGGAAAAGGCCCTGGGCGAGCTTAAGGGGGAAGGCGTTCTTCCTCCGGATGTCGGGCACTGCCGGGGACTTATCGGTTCCGGGGACACTTTCATGCACCGTCCCGGGGACATCGCGGAACTGCGCCGCCTTTTCCCCGAGGTTGCCGCCGTGGAAATGGAGGGCGCGGCCATTGCCCACTGCTGCGGGCTGTTTTCCGTACCCGCGCTGGTAATACGCGCCCTTTCGGACATTGCCGGAAGCGAATCCCCGGTTACGTTCGATGAGTTTCTACCCATCGCTTCAAAACACTCGGCGGAAATTGTCCGCCGGATAATAAGGAACGGCTAGCTATGGAAAAGATTGCAAGTTTTCAGATTGACCACCTCAGGCTTAATCCCGGTGTCTACGTGTCCCGCAGGGATCGTTTCGGCGACACTACGATTACCACTTTCGACCTTCGCTTTAAGGCACCGAACAAGGAGCCGGTGATGGACGTTGCCGCGATGCACACCACGGAACATCTGGGGGCGACGTTTCTGCGTTCCCACGCCGAATGGGCTTCCAGAATTGTCTATTTCGGGCCGATGGGTTGCCGCACGGGTTTTTACCTGATTGTCGCGGGCGACTGGGATTCCCGGGGGGTTCTGCCCCTGCTGCGGGAAATGCTGGCTTGGGTGGAAGGTTTCGACGGCCCCATCCCCGGCGCATCGGCGGTCGAGTGCGGCAACTGGCAGGATCAGGATCTTGCGACGGCGAAATCGGACTGCCACAGGTACGCCGGGCTTCTGGCAAACCCCGGCGAGGAAAACCTTAACTACCCAGCCTAAGCTGTCCCGGGTCCTATCCGGACGTTTTCTCGGTCCCGGGCTTTGTCGCGGGTCTGCCTTTCGGGGCGGGTTTATCCTTCGGCTTTGCGACGGGCTTTTTTCCGGGACTGTCCTGTTTTGCCTTCGTTTTGGTCGCGGGTTTTGGGGATGTTGCCTTGGCCCTTGGCTTTGCGGGCTCTTTTGCCGGCGATACCTTGGGGGCTTTGGTTTTCGGGGCGGCTTTTTCGGAAGCCACCGTGGCCTTTGCCTTCCTAACGGGCTTTTTCTCGGTTATCGTTTCCGCTTTCCTTGGCGCGGTTTTTTCGGGTGTTTTTGCAACCTTGGTCGTTTTAGCCTTCCGGACGGGCTTTTCCCCGGTTTTCGTTTCCGTCCCCGCTTTCTTTGACGTGGCCTTTTTGGGTGCTTCCGCAACCTTGGCCGCTTTTCCCCTTGCTATGCCAACAGGTTTTTTCCTGGCTTCCACCCCCGTCTTTTCTGGGGCGGCTTTTTCGGAGGTTTCCGTAACGTTGGCCAGTTTTGCCTTTGTCTTACCGGCGGGCTTTTTCCTAATTTCCGTTTCCGTCCCGGCTCCCTTGGCCGTGTTTTCCTCGACCACTTCCACCATGGGCAGTCCCACTTTCCCGGGCTCGCCTTCGCTTGCCGGTTCCTCCGGCAGGCACGCCCGTTCGGCAAGGGCGAATTCCGCCTCGGCTCGCCCGAAGTCGCCTATGCCTTTTGCCCACTCCCAGACAAGCATGTGCGCCTCCCGTTTGTTCCGCCCCACGGCAAGAAGCCCGGGAACCATAGCCCCCAGCTTTTCAAAGTTAGCCTGTCGCAAATAGCGGCTTCCCCCGGCAATAAAGTATCCCAGGGCCTCCTCTTTCCTGCCCAGCGCGGCATAGGCCTCGGCGGCGTTTTCGGCGTACAGGCCGTTGTCGCCGTTAAGCTCAAAGGCCCTGCTCCAAGCGGCCGCCGCCGACCCGTAGTCTTTCAGGTTCCACCAGGCATGGCCAAGCAGCGCGTACATCTGGGGTACGGCCGGGGACTCCGCCCCTGTTTCCAGCCCCCGGACATAGTCCGGCAGAAACGCGACAAGCTCCCTAAACTTGTCCGGGGCGGACTTGCCCAACGCGCTGAGGATCTTCGCTTTCTCCGCCAGAGCCTCCGTTTTATCGGCCCCGCTACTCGTTTCCGCCGAAAGACAGGCGTTGACATGTTCCTCCGCCTTCTTGTACCGCCCCAGAAGCGCGGCCATCCTTGCCGCAAAAAGAAGCTCCTTCCCGTTTCGCAGATCCGTGTAGGTGGCGGTAATGCTGCGGACGGCGTTTTCCCGTTGCTTCCAGGCCTTTTGTATCTGGCTATACGCCGCATCAAAATCTTTCAGGGCGGCAAAGGTTTCCGCAAGACACAACCGGCTTTCCGCGCTTATTTCCGCGCCGTCATCCCATCTCATGTATTCCTGTTCCACGGCTTTCGGCCGGGAATCCACCGAAAGATAGTCCAGCCATGCCTGACCGCCCGGTTCCCCGGTGTCCCTTGCGTCGCCGGCACTCCCAGATCCGTAGGACACCAGCGAAAAGCCCAGATGCCCGCCCGGGATGGAATCGTCGTTCACCTCGGCAATCCATTTGCCGTTAAGGGTAAAAATAAAATGTCCTCCCCTGGCGACTATCCCAAGGTCCATCCGCTCAAGATCCGCGTCGTTCCCGTCGGCATCGACATCGGCTACCTCGGTCCAACCTATGAGGGTCTTGGGAACCTTGTCGTTTACCGCGTCAAAGCGGAAATAGCCCTTGTTGGACACAAGCGCAAGGTAATAAGTCCCTTTTTCCATAATGCGGAACATTATTCCAGCCGCGCAGTAGCCCCCCAAGCCGTCAAGACGAAAGCGGGCCTCGATAACCTGATCCACGTAGACGCGGTTTGCCGTTTCCAGCCATGTCATCAGGCCGCTTTTTTTCAGGCCTAGAAACAGCGAGCCGTTTTCCAGCTTGGCATTACGGGAAATTTCCGGTTTAATGTCAAAGCAGGATCTTTCGGGTTTTGAAAAATTGGCAACCCACCTTTCCCTCATTAATTCAATCGGGAGATGCTTGCGTCGGAGTTTGTTTGACAAAGCGTAGAGGGGGCGTTTGATAAAACCGAACATGTCTCATTATTACCGGAAATTCATCGAAAAGTCGAGATCGCTGTTTGCGAACCTGTCCAGCAACAGGCGGATTGACTTTTCCCTTTTTATGGTGGGGCTTAGGGGTCGCTTCATGAGATTGAGCATGTCCCCTCCTTACCGAAAATTTGTCGCAAGCCTGTTCGATTGCAAGACGCGTATCGCCACCATCAGAAAGTTATCCCCCGTAAGCTTGGTTTCACGAAGGAAGCATCTGTTTTCCAGCAGGAAATCGCTTTTGGCATCCGCGAACAAGGCGCGACGATCTTCTGAAAGAAAATCGTACATCTTGCGCCTATTCGCCGGTAGGCCACGACCATCCTGCAAAGAGAGGATTCGGCCCACTGCAGCCAGGCCGGTTCTGGTACGCCCTTTTGCTGGCAGACGTATTGACGTAGCTCTTTTTGTCGCCACGCTTATTGTTTTGGCGATTGTTGGCACCAGCTATTTCCGCAGGACAGTAGCAAGCGCTCCCGTGTTTGTCAATATTTTTGTCTCAAAGCAATACTGGGAGATGTTCGGCAATACCGCGAATTCATTTATAAGGGAATTTGAGGACCAAAACCCTGGCTTTAGGATATTGGTGGCTGGCGAGGAGCCTCCCGACATTGTTTTTTTTGATGACGGCGAATTCGCCGTTCTTGTCGAGGCTGCTGCCCTTGCATCCCTTTCCCCCTATATTTACACCGAAACCGATGAGGACCAGTGGGTACTGCCCCTGGTGTCGTTTGTGGACCTTTTCTTTTACAACATCGACATTCTGCAAGATGCGGGCAATGATCGCCCGCCCAGGACGCTCGTCGAGTTTCTCGCCACCGCGAGATCCGTTGCGGAAACCTCCGCCGCAATGCGGGGGGAGATCTTCCCCTTCGCCATGGGCCTTAGTGATGCGGATCCCTTGGGGGTTCGCAGGGATTTTTATCCCTGGGTCTGGGCTTTGGGCGGGGAAATACATTCGGGCTTTACCGAGGGCGGGAATCTAGCGCTTACTGGGCCAACAACGAGTACCATTAACTTTCTGGCCGAAATGAACCGCGAGGGGCTAATAGCGCCTGGAACTTTTGAAACAACCGGGCGGGAACGGCTGGAACAGTTCGCCGAGGGAAGAATCGCCATGATGATTGCGTCGGCACGGGACATAGTTTTTGTAAGGGACAGCGAACCCAGGGTAAATTTCGATATCACCGCGGTTCCCGCAATGGCGCTTGGAAGGAACCGCCTGGGCATTTCCGGAATTTACGCCGGTATTTCCAGTACCAGCACTCAGCCGGACATGGCATGGGCTTTTCTGGTTTTTGTCGCGGGAAGAAGCCATCTGCTTGCATCGGCCCTGGGCGCGGTTCCGGGCAGTTTTTTTATCAGCTTTCCAAGCAGGTATATAGAGGAAGACCCGATGTACTCGAAAGCCTGGGATATCTTTGAGGCGGCGGACATAGTGGAATTCCCAAGTGGCGATATTTCCGAAAAAGAGGCAGGCTTGGTTATACGGGAAATGCTGTTCCGAGCATTCGAGGCCGTTGATTAAACGGGCAAGCCTGAATTTTAAGCTAATCCATAAATACTGACCCACTATTCTGTAAAGGTCACCGTGCAGTTGCAGACAAATTTATGAAAACTGTCATTTGTCTGCCATGTATCTTTTTCCAAATTTACATGCTTTAAGCTGATAAAGCACTTGATCATATGCACATGGCATATTAAACTTTCCTAGAACACTTTGAATAGCCGTAAATAACACACCAATGGCGTATTAGTAGTGTTCGGTTTTTACAAGGTCTCGGTAAAAGGAGCGCTGGTAAGTCTTTCTTGGTTTTCCTTCAATAGCGTTGCAAAGTTTTGTCAGCCTGTTTCGGCGGCGTCAAGGCGTTTTTCTATGTGTCTCGAAAAAGCCATTCCTGGTTAAGGTGTATCTGTATCTTGACGGCATATGGGGGCTTCCTTAAAATAAGGGTACGAAAGCTAGTAAGACAGTGAATCTTATGTGCAGGGAAGATGCGGAGGCAGAAATGGACAATCCCCAAGACCCCCCGACCCCGTTACCCATAGGACTTGCGTTCTTTGATCGCATGATCGAGGACGGCTATTACTACGTGGACAAGACCCTCTACATCAAGGATATCCTTGACAAAGGAGCCACGGTAACCCTCTGCACCCGCCCGCGCCGCTTCGGCAAGACTCTTAACCAGACCATGCTCAAGTGCTTCTTCGAGGACACCGCCGAGCTTGGCGGCAAAGATACGCGGGCACTTTTCAACGGCCTAAAGATAGAGGCGGCAGGGGATCGGTACATTGGGCACCAGGGCAGGTACCCGGTTATATTCCTGAGCTTCAAGGATTGGAAGCATGGCAGTTTTGAGAGCTCCTGCGAGCAGATAAAAAAAGACATAGCCTATGAGTTCCAGCGTCATGCTTATCTTGAGGATAAAATACCCAATAACGGCGCCAGGGAAATGTTCGGGAATCTTTCCAGGGAAGGTTCCATGGGCGACTACAGGTCTTCCCTTAGGTTTCTTAGCAAGTGCCTGGCGGACTACTACGGCAGAAAGGCCATAATCCTAATCGACGAGTACGACGTGCCCCTGGAAAATTCCTGGGTGCGGGGCTTCTACCAGGACATGGTGGATTTCATCCGCCCGCTCTTAAGTGGCGCGCTGAAGGACAACCCGCACCTGCAGCTTGCGGTGATAACGGGGTGCCTGCGGATATCCAAGGAAAGCATATTCACCGGGTTGAACAACCTGGATGTGATGTCGATACTAAACGACCACTTCGGCGAGCATTTCGGCTTTACCCAGGACGAGATGGACGCCATGCTTGGGTACTATAACCTGGAGTGCAAGGCCGGGGTTGTCAGGGACTGGTACGATGGCTACGTGTTCGGCAACACGGAGGTGTACAATCCCTGGAGTTCCATAAAGGTGGCGAGCAACTGGATTAAAAACATAAACAGGCACCCCGAGCCCCACTGGGTAAACACCAGCGGTAACGACATCGTCCGCACGCTGATAGACAAAGCTGACGGAGAGACAAGAGAAGAACTGGAAACCCTTATGGCCGGCGGGACAATCTCGAAGCCCATCCACGAGGACATAACCTACGACGAGATCCACAAAAGCGCCGACAACCTGTGGAACTTCCTGTTTTTTACTGGCTACCTGAAAAAGGTAGGCGAGGGGCGCCTGGGCGAAAACGGCGAGATAAGCTTTGACCTGTCAATCCCGAACATGGAGTTGCGGTATATCTATGCCACCAAAATAAAGGAGTGGTTCAAGGAACAGATAAAGCAAAAAGATTTTTGCAGACTGTACGACGCCGTTCTGGACGGCAACGCGCAAGTGCTGCAGGAGGAACTTGGCAGCTTTTTGCTGGATACTATAAGCTATATGGACGGTCGGGAGGATTTTTACCACGGAGTAATGCTCGGCGTCCTGTCCGGTGTACGTAATTACTATTTAAGGTCTAACCGTGAGACAGGCACGGGCCGATGCGACATAGTGATGAGGCACTCCAGCGGTCGTGGCAAAGCCGTGATGTTCGAACTAAAGTGGACGGCCGACATGCGCGAGATAGAAAGGAAAAGCGAGGAGGCCCTGAAGCAGATGGAAGACAGTATGTACGCCAGGGAGTTGAAGGCGGAGTGCTATACCGATGTTATAAAGCATGGGATTGCTTTTTGTAAGAAGAGTTGCGAGGTTAGGAGTAGACCATGACTCTAGATAAAAAGCTTGCAATATCGAACAAAGCCTGCCTGCTATGGCAAGCGGGAGATAGAGAGGGATATAACCTGTAATAGCCAAGGCTTGATCTGATAGTCAAAGAGCATCAGAAGACATAACTGTTAGGTACGACATAGAGTGTACATGCATAGAAATTACCTGACAGACAGACTTCCCCCCATTCATAAAGATTACTGATTCAGAAAATTACCAAAAAGATATCTTTCATATTGCCTGTATGGTGTATAAACCAGGCTTCAAAACATACTCTGCTCGCCAAGTATAGACCTAATAGAAAAAAGCCTTCTGGAACAGCGGATTGCTAATTTATCGACAGCACAAAGCGGATATGTTGTCAAGCAGAAAAAGGCCTTAATGGTCAAGGCAATAGCACTTATTGCGAAGCCTATGGTTTAATACCCCGCAGCTTGCTGCGGTAACTGGTGGTGCGGGGGATTTGTTCCCCCGCATAGTTGAAATACTGGGGAAATATCTAAGCAGAAGGGCCTTACTAAGGAAGCCGAAACCTGCATAGTGTAAGAGTGAGCAGGATAATACGCAAATCGAGGAAC
>Ga0209755_10004187_pt1 | contig 17284 bp, 12 predicted proteins | sample TergutCo191P1_FD_187301 | JGI IMG/M metagenome (GOLD analysis project Ga0209755, IMG submission 187301) | Cornitermes sp. P1 segment gut microbial communities from Petit-Saut dam, French Guiana - Co191P1 (SPAdes) (version 2) | ecosystem: Host-associated > Arthropoda: Insects > Digestive system...
GCGCGGCTTCCGTATCGGCATAAGGCAAAACAAGATCGGCAAAGGCGGTGTCTCCTGTTTCGCGAATGTACTGCACGACAGAAGATACAAGCCAGAGTGCGTCATCGCTGCATGCCTGATCGATTCCGTGAATAAATGATTTTCTTTGCGCAGAGGGAATCAGAGTCGGGTTTTTAAATTCGCCTTCTTCTTCATTATCATTTTCAAACCAAACCGGATCAAAAAGATGAAGACCGTATCCTTCGCTTACAAGAGCTTTCATTAACTCCACAAGCCGCTGACGGCATTTTTGAGGATTGCTTGGAACGACGCACATCGCGTCCTGCGACGTATCGCGGAAACCCAAACCCGTCCTCCCTCCGACTTCGATAAAACTCGCGAAGCGTGAAAACATTACGTTAATCTCACTCTGGTACAAAGTCCAGATATTAAGCATTGTGTTCATGTTTTCATTCGGCGTTGCTATCTGCAAGTGCGATTGCTTATCACGCCAATATTCGCGTAAAGCGGACAGCGCTTCATCCCGCGCCTTTGCCGAAGCAAACTTGCCGCGAACGCTGATGCCTGCCTCACGGTTTCCCTCTCCGAGCATGAAGCAAAGACGAATATTTTCCCCTGCGGCAAGATCAAGTTTTTTATGAAGAGCCGCGCACTGGTTTCCTCCGTTCCACGCTGTCCTGCCTGCAAGCTCTCCTTTCTCAAGGGCTTCGGGATTGTTCTCGCTGCGCCAGATGCCTGTAAAACGCTCGCGCTCAATTTCAAAACCGTCCGGCGAAAAATCGGAAGTAAAGAACTGGTAACTGTCCTTTTCGTAATGAAGTTTCTGCTCAATTACGCCGTCTTTGTATGACGCGCCCGCGCAGTACAATGTACACTGAAAATTTTTATTGTCGCCGTCAATCTGATGCCAGGAAAATTCCGCGTATGAAAAAACGCTGATCTTTCTCGGTCTGCCGGATCGGTTTTCAATTTTGATATCCCACAGCTCCGCGTCTGTTCCCCTTGGAATAAAAAGCGTCTGCTCCGCGTAAATGCCTGAGTACTCGCAAACATACACGGAATAGGAAAGCCCGTGGCGCGCCTTGTAACATTCAAGAGGTTTAGCTGTCGGCTGCCAGCTTATTGTCCAGTAATCGCCTGTTTCGTCATCGCGAAGGTAGACATAGTGACCCGGTCTGTCCGCGGGAACGGCATTCGCCCTGAACCGCGTAATCCTGTGCCGCTCCGCGCTTTTGTAAAACAGATAACCGCCCGCGGTCTGATTAAAAACCCCGATCAGGTTTTCCGTACCGATGTAATTTGTCCAGCTAATTGGAGTATCAACCTTTTCAATTACATATTCGCATTGTCTATTGTCAAAATATCCGTAACGCATAAATTTTCATCCTTTTACTGCGCCCACAGCGACGCCCCTTGTAATCCGTTTGCGGAAGACAAGGTAGAAGATAACCATCGGCGTCATGCCGATAACAAGAGCCGCGAATTGCTTGCCGTAATCGGAAGCAAGCGCCCCGGAGAACATACTGATCCCGACAGGCAGGGATTTAATATTATTGTTTGAGACCAGAATATTGATCAGCATAAATTCATTCCATGTTCCCGTGATCATAAGAACCGCGACAGAAGCCGCGACAGGGGAGGCAATCGGCATAACAATGCTTTTGAAAATTTTTAAATAAGTGGCTCCGTCAATACGCGCCGATTCCAGAACTTCTCCGGGAATACCCTTGATGTATTCAGTGCTAAGATAAATTCCTATAGGCAGCCCAATTCCGATGTAGGGAATGAGCACTCCCAGCCTTGTGTTGTACAAGCCGACCGCGTTTATCATCAGAAACAGAGGAACAAGGATCGACTGCAATGTCAGCAGAATACCGACGATAAAACTGCCGTGCAGTACGGGAGTAAACTTCGAAGGAATTTTCGCGAAGGCGAAGCCTGCCATAAAACTCAGCGATATTACAGAAAACACCGTAATGGACGTATAAAAAACACTGTTAATGATCAGAATGCCAAAGTTTCCGGATTTCCATGTTATAGGATAATTCTTAAAAAACCATGTTGTTGGAAGCGACAGCTTGCTTGTTGTCATATATTCCTGAGTTGTTTTAAACGATTGAATTACCAGCCAGAAGATCGGGTAAATCGCGAGAATCGTAAACACGATAACAACCGCGTACATAATAAAGAGCGTGCCGGAATTTGTTTTTTTTATATCTGCCATACTAATCCCCTGAAAATTGTTTTTCGACCCTTCTGGTAATGCCTATCAGTATAAAGCTGATAATAACCATTATTGTCGAGATAGCGTTCGCGACAGGATAATTCGGCGCGCCCCGGAACGCTTTTTCATACATATAAAGGGCTAGCACGCTTGTACGGTGAACAGGCCCTCCCTGCGTCATCACAAAGATCAAATCAAACGATTTTAACGATCCGGAAATCGCGAGTATCGCGGCTGTTACTATTACGCCCGACAGCGCCGGAAGAATAATATGAACAAGAGTTTGAGCCTCGGACGCTCCGTCAATCTTTGAAGCCTCAATAACCGAAACATCGATCTTTTGCAGATTGGCAAGAAAGATGATCACATATGTTCCCGTATACATCCAGAGCATTACAAGCAGCACAGGCAGCATTGGGTTTTTATGCAAAGAAAATTCGGCTGCCGGATTGAAGAAACGCTGAATTTCAAGAACAACGCTGTTTGATGTAAGAAAAAAGTTGTTAAACAATATGCCGATAATAACCGCGGATATTACATTCGGCAGGTAAATCATCGTCTGAAAAAAATCAGTCCTCTTTATAAGTCCGCGCGAAAGAATGTAGGCCAGGATAAACCCAAGGGGTATTTGTCCAAAGAGCGACATAGCGACAATCAGCAGATTGTTTTTAAACGCCATATAAAAGTAAGGGTCTTCAAAGACAGTTACATAACTTTTAAAGCCCGCAAATCCAAAGTTTGGATTTCCGAAAATCTTTCCTCCGGAATAATTGGTCAGACTCAGCACGACAGAAAAAACCGTAGGGAATGCCATTACAAAAAGATAGATTAACAGCGCAGGCAGCACAAGAATGGCATATGATATCCGGCCTTCCGCCATTTTACTTATATCTTTCAAGTTTCCTCCTGCATTACTTCAAACTAAAGCAAATCTTTTATGATTTTATAACACTAAGTATCATTATATAATCTAATAATACTAAGGACAGCTTTCAAGCTAATTCTTGGGAAAAAAACTTGGCGTTCTTTAAGTTCAGGCTATTGGCTTCTTTTCCAGTTATCGAAAACACGCTGGATTTCGGCAGCAACCTGCGCAGGGCTTTTTGTTCCCATGCCGATTTCAGCAAGCCCGTCATTCAACGGATTGAACACATCACTATGGAAAACCCCGTCGATAACGCAGGTAGAGATATCGTATTCATTTGACAGATTACCGATAGCAATCTGCATTGGTTCAAGATCAAATCCGCTTAAATCCAGATTCGCCCACGCAGGAGTGGCGACACCGCCTGTCAGCACTCTGTTCGTCTGGGTTTCTTCGCCGGTAAGCCACTTGATAAGCCGCCATGCGGCGTCTTCTTTCGCGGAGCCTTCCTCGATTGAGGCGCTCATTGCCCAGCCCGTTCCAAGCACACCCGACGTTGATCTGTTAATTTTCGCTCCTTCAATTTCGGGGAACACGGTGATCATGACTTTTTTCTGTTGTTCATACGAAAGCAGAGCCTGTCCTGTAGTTTGATCGGTAAGGAAAGTACCGACACGCCAGTCACCGTCGATCATATACGCTCCTCTGTTTGTGGAAAACATTCCAGGACTGTCGCCGTATGCCGTGCCAAGCGAGGAACCCGCAAGAACACCGTCAGCGTAAAGCAGTCTGACAAAATTAAGAGCGTTAACAAAATCGGGATCCGTAAATTTAGTTTGCCCGTCAAGTATTTTATTTTCCCAGCCAGGACCGCAAAAACGCCCCGCAAGCATGGAGAAAAGACACGACTGCATTACCCATGTATCCTTGTTGGGCATGATCACGGTATCATAACCGCGCGCTCTTAAAACCGGAACCTGCGCTTTCAATTCCTCATATGTTTTTGCCGGAGTAAGCCCGCAGGCGTTTAACACTTCCATGTTGATATAGAAAGCGTGGGTTGAAGTAAGAGCCATTGGGAGCATGGCAAGATAGCCGCCCCCCTGATTAGCCGGCTCCAAAGCCTGAGGAACGTAAGAATCCTCTAGCCCGTCCTGTTCAATCAGCCGGGAAAGATCCTTTAACAGCCTGTTCTGATGCAGGGAAGTAGATCTCCCGGAAGGCCAGACATACAGCACATCAGGCAGCTTGCCGGAAGCGACATACGCTTCGGTTTTATTGTGGAAGGGCTCATTAAAAAGGTCTTCCCGATTAATCGCGATATCAGGATTTGCCGCAAGAAAACTGTTCCAGACAAATTCCACTTCATTAATAAGATTTGGGCTGGTTAAGTCCATATAATTTAAAACATTCAGGGTGATCTTGCCGGAATCATCCCCGCGTCTTTGACAGGAAACCGTCAATGTTAATACTAATAAAATAACAAGAAAAATTACCGGAAAATTTCGTTTTAACTTCATAACTATAACCTCCGTAAACAAGTTAAAGACAGTGTATACCTACATGATAAGGATGTCAAACTTTATTTTCCGTTATTAACCCTCATCTTCCCCTACTTCGCCGCCGTCTTTTCTATCTCCGCCTGAGCTACCGCCAATAGCGCAATCGGAACAGAATAAGGAGAGCATGACACATAGTTAAGGCCGGTTTCCATGCAGAAACGCACATTTGCGGGATTCGCGCCGTGTTCGCCGCAAAGACCGCAGACTAAATCGGGGCGGGTAAGCCGTCCCCTGCTTGTCGCGATGCCGATTAGCTCTTTTACCCTGCCGTCAAGAGTGCTGAACGGGTTGCCGTCGATGAGGTCAAACAATGTGTAGTCGGGCATGAACGCTGTAAAGTCGTCTCTTGAAATGCCGAGAGTCGTCTGCGTTAAATCGTTTGTCCCGAAACTGAAGAAACGTCCGTACTTTGCGATTTCCCCGGCACCGAGGGCGGCGGCAGGCAGTTCAATCATTGTACCAATCTTGTAATCGATCTCCTTGGCCTTAAGTTCTTTTCTGAGAGCTTCTTCAATGTCGACAATACCCAGATAACTGAAGCCTTCGATCTTTTTACCGTACGCGATAAGTTTTAATTCGGACTCATTCATTACTATGGGCACCATTATTTCGGGACGGACATCGATCTTTTCGGATTTTAATTTGTACGCGGCTTCAAAAATCGCTTTTACCTGCATCGCGTAAATCTCGGGGTAAGAGACCGCGATACGGCAGCCGCGATGTCCAAGCATTGGGTTGAGTTCGTGCAACGATTCAATGCGCGAAGTAATATCAGCCTTTGACGGTTTTGTCTTTTTTCCCTTCCCGACATGTTCCATGTAATCCGCCAGTCCGTCAGCGGTTTGCGGCATGAATTCATGAAGAGGCGAATCCAACAGGCGGATGGTAACTTCCTTTCCTGCCATTACTTTCATGATGCCGTAGAAATCTTCCCTCTGCATTACCTGAAGCTTATCAAGCGCTTTCTGGCGCTCTTTCTTTTCGTCGGAAAGAAGCATGTCGCGGAATACATTGATGCGATCTTCCTTTAAGAACATGTGCTCGGTGCGGCAAAGACCGACCCCTTCCGCTCCGAAACTTAAAGCAAGCTGCGCGTCTCTGGGGGTATCCGCGTTACAGCGGACATGGAAACTCTTAAGAAAGCCTTTTGACATTTCAATGAAGTCCAGCAGCCCAGAACCTTTCGGATCAGGCTCGATTAAGTCGGCTACTCCAAGATACGCCGAAGACTCGCCGTAGAACGGAACGTCGATAGTAATATAGTCGCCTTGCGAAAAACCGAATTCCCCAAGGGTCGCCTTGTTTCCTTTAATCTTAAGATCAGGGGCAACAAGCGAAACTTTTCCGTACTGCCTCGCGACTACGGACGCGTGAGCGGAATATCCGCCTTCCGCGGTTAAAACTCCGGTGCTGACTTCAATCGCCTTTACATCCTCCGCGAAAGAAGATTCTACAACAAGAATAAAGCGGTTGTCCTCTCCTACCTGAGCCGCGTTTTTTTTCGCTTCCAATAACGCGTTAGTGCTGAAATAAACGCGTCCGATTGCCGCGCCTGGCGCTCCGGCGATACCGCCCTTCCATGATTTAAATCCCTTAACGCTTGAAGGGTTTATAACAGGGTGAAGAATTTCATTCAACCTTATAGGATCGATCGCTTTTACAACATAGGCAGAGTCTACAATTTTACGTTTTTGAAGATCGAGTAAGAGCTGCAAATCCGACTGCGTGGATTTCTGTTCCACCTGCCTCTGTTCAATCAGCCACAATTTTCCGTTTTCTACCGTAAAGCGCACCTGACGGATTTCCTTGAATCTGTCTTCGAGAGTCCACGCGATTTTTTCTAGCTGCTTAAGGTGAGCAGAGTCTATTTTATTAATCTCATGTCCTGTCGAGCCGATTTCGTTGAACTTGCCGGTAAAATATTTTCCCTGGAGTTTCTTTTCGCCCGTTACAACATTGCGGCTGTAGAAATGGCCTGAGCAGGAGTCTTTTCCGTAGTTGCCGTAAACCATGGGCTGAAGCAATATAGCGGTATCGTCGTCATTCTGTTCGTCAAGCTTCAACATCCTGGAAATTTCTTCAAGGGTAATGAGCAGCTGATTTTCCGCGTTGTCAAAAAATCCCTGGGGGAAATATTTAGCGTAATCGTCCATGTATTGAAGGGCGGTTTTTTTCTTAGGCAGCGGCGTTTTATCCTCTTCGCCGTGCAGCTCATTGGAGGGTCCCTTAAGACCAAGTATCCGCCTAAGCAGTTTTAACTGCAGCGCTATTTCAACGACTTCTTTCTCCTTGCCTTCCAATTCCTTGATCCGCTCTTCAATCGCGAGCATACCGTTTATAAGGAATAATACTTCGTTAACGGCAAAGTCCCCGCCTACCCATTTCGCAAAACCTTCGATAGTCGGCTTTACAAGGCCGAAGTTGTGCAGTGTAGGGTAATTGGAAATCACAAGGTTAGAAGAGATTACCACCTTTAAAAGCATTGGATTATCAACGCCGCCAAATTCCTTGCCAAGCAGAGCCGCGCACTTTCCTAAAAGCTCAGAGATATCTTTTTTTGCTGCCTTTGGATCAAACTCCTGCGCAATATCGGAGTTTAAAATAAATCCCGGTAAAATAGGAAAGCTAAGTTCCGCAAATTCATTGGCTTGCCGTCCGCGAATGCCCAGCAGTTCCGGCTTAACTTTATTTGAAATAACTTCTTTTTGACTGAAAAAATGTATTCTTGAGTCCATAATATCTCCTTTAATTAGAACAGTTTAAGCACAGAGTTTACCGATCCGCGCAGGAATGCCTCAAACATCTTACTGGCTCCCTGCGCCAGATAACGCTGCAATTTAGCGACGTCTTTAATTTCATTTCCGGCAATCGCGAATTCAATGGCGGTGCCGTGTTTAACCTTGCCCCATTTAAATAACGAATTAATATCGAGGATTCTTTCGCCTTCATAATAAATAAATACTTCAAGTGATGGATACTTCGCGTTATAGCTCGCTATAATCTTCTTCCATGCCTCAACATTGCCGTTGTGGAAGAGTTCATTCTGTACAATTACCGCGTACTTTGGAGTCATCTTTGACGGTCCGGCCGCCGGTGCCGCAGGCGCTGCGGCGCTTTTCGACGGCGCGGCTTTACCCGCCTGAGCGCCCGCTTTTTTCGCCTGCGCGCCCGCTTTCGGTTTAGCGGCTTTTTCTTTTACGGGTTTTGCTTCTTCCGCCTTTTTGGGTTTGGAAACTTTCTTAACGGTAAATTTCCCCTTTGTTAAAACGGGAGGAACCGTAACCTTCTCGCCTTGAAATAAACTTAAAGCCAGGTTTGCGGCTTTTTGGCAGTCATCATTGGTTTCTTTGCCCTGAAAACCGGCATACACAACAAGCAGCTCTCTTTTGCGAAGTCCGCCAAAACCCGCAAGTTCTTCCCCGATTTTTGGATTGGCGATTAAGAGTCCAAGTTCGGGATGATAGTACGCCGCGACAAGATCGACGCCGTTCCATTTGCCGAATTCTTTCGCAAGCGCCGACAAATCATCGACAGTTTCCGTTAGATTTGCCGAAGCGGTTTTATATCCCAATTTATCAACCAGCAGCATCCTCAGCATAAGGCCAATTCTTGCCGCAGTTATTTCTTCTTCATTTTCAGGATCCAATTCAAATATAATATCTCCCAGATTTTCTGATTCGGCGTTACCGGAAATTTCTACAGTTTTTTTTATATGTCTGACCGCGTTATTAAAACCCGCGCGGGTAGAAAGCATTTCTAGATTGACACTTTCCGCCATATATCCTCCATTATTGTTTGCTATTCGTTTTACAGAAAAAATAACGCCCCCGAGATTCATCATCGGGGGCGATTAATAACTTATGTTACCTTGCGATTCCCTAAAAATTAAATTTCCTGAATGCCGCCGCCTGAACGCGCAGGTTTTTTCTTGCTCTTGTTGTCTACAACGCCTTTCTTCTTGGCAGGAGCTTTTGACGCCGGAAGCGCTTTTGGTTTCGCGGACGCAGCGGAAGCCGCCGCGGCAGGAGCGAGATCCTCTTCAGCAGGAGCTGAGAATGCCTGATTGATGTCTTCGCGGACAGTCGATCTTCTGCGGCTGAATGACGCGAACGCGGCATCGGCAAAGCCCTTGGATACGCCTGAGAGGAATTCATTAAGTACGTTTGCCATCGCGTCCAGAGTAACTTTTTTCCTCTTGATTGACGTAATATCAACGTCCAGGAGGAGACCCGGCTGCAGATGGTACGGGTTGATCATGTAATCAAATCTGAAATATTCTTTTTCGAGCCACGCGAGCCTTTCTTCCATTACGCGCCTTTCGATGGGGTACAGGAAGTCGTACATTCTCTTCATGCGGTCGCGCATTCTGATAATTCTGGTGCGAATCCGGTCTTTTTCGTAAACATAGGTGCGGTTGTATTTTTCAACATCGGTTTCCGCCGCTTTAACAAAGGAAATTTCGTCCCAAACCTTGGCAATATCTTCGTACATGGGTTCGCCGGATTTTTCCTTGAGAAGCTTCTGGATTCTGGGTTTGTTCTTTTTAGCCAGATCATCATAATCCTCGACCTTAAAGGAATTCTTTTTATCCTGATAAATAACTTCGAGCACGTCCCAGAGATGCTGAATTTCGGTCTCAAAACTCTTGAGCTGCACGTCATAGGCCTTGCGGTCTTCGATGAGCTGGGCATTGTCAAAATAGCGCATTTTGATCTGATAGCGTTCATCGGGGAGATGGCTGCCGTCTGTATCTTCGTATTCGCGGATGATAACCTCGCGGCAATTCTTGAGGTTCTCGATGTACTGATAGCCCATCTTGGAAGTGTCAAGAATCGAGGTGATTGAGTTAATTGCCGTATTAAAGCCGCGGTTGCGGATATTCTCGATATCGACAATCTTCTTGAAATTTTCGCGGACATTGAGAGCGTCAAATGACTCGGGGTCAATTTCCGCGCGGAGATCGGAAATCCTTTCCATGAGCGCTTTGGCGATATAACCGTAGCGTTTTGATTTCGGGTTTTCGGTATCGTCCTCTGTGAAGGTTTCAATCTTGCCCAGTTTCGCAAAGATAATTTCGCTGTCAGAGAATTCTTCCTGACCCTGATTAAGCCTTTCTTCTTTAACCTGCTCAATCATTTTGTCGATGCTGTCGATGATGTGCTTCGCGATCAGGTCTTTCACGAGATATCCGACGGTAACCTGATAATGGAAGATCGGGCTGATAAGCTCAGAGTCCAGAATGTTGACCGAAAGTTTTACATCGGTTACGGTTTTTGGTTTTACCTGATTATCCTTGAAGGCGCACTTTACGATTGAGTACGCGTTCTCGCCCCGGACGAAAGCGCCGGTATCTGTTTTCTGGCGAAGGATGCTGTTGGTATGGGTTTCAAGTTCGTTAACACCGCGTTGAATATGCCCCTGCAAGTGCCCGTACATATTAACGAGCGATTTTTCAATCTCGCCGGTGTTGAACTTATCCGCTCCGCCTACGGCGTCAAGCAAGTCGGCAATTTCTTTCGGCGTGTACCGTGTCAGAACTTTAGTTTCCTCTTTGTCAATAAAGTTCCTGACCTTTTTGACCATTTCATCTTCACTCGTTACCATGTAACGGTTGAACATGTTCTGGTAATTCTGGTTGAAATAGTTGTACAGCTTCTCTTTAAGACTGCCCATTACATCAAGGCGTTCAAGAACGTCCTTGGGCAGTTTCGCTGTCATATGGTGGATAACCTTATTGGTCTCTTCCTCCAACAACAAATCGACTTCAGACTGCTGGTCGCGATATTCCTGTGCCAGCGAATTGCGTGAACCTACCGCGCTTGGTTTTTCCGGATGAAATACATTCGGACTTTTGGGCAGATCAATTGCTCCCATATTAAACTCTCCTTACCATATTAGATTTAAACTTCTGTTATTTAGTTAGGGTAGCACTTTTTGAAACTGTTGTAAAGTCCCTTTATTGAGAAAATATTGAACTTTTGGGGTTGTATTAAAAAAAGGTGAATGTCAGCCTGTCTGCATCTTATCCGCAGCGCCGCTCTTTCACTAGCATTATTCACACAAATATGATAAAATATCATCATGAAGAATAAACAATTTAATGCTCTGATACTCGCAGCGGTTTTCGTAATTGTTAGCTTCCAGCCTTTGTTTGGGGCAGAGCGCGCGCCAATTAATGTAAATTTGATAATTGACGGCACTGAGTACCTTACGAACGCTAAGGGAGATATTACATCATGGCTGACCGGGCGGCTTGACCAGATACTGGCGGACGGGGACAGATTAACAATTTGGAGCGCAGGGCGTGAATCGAAGGTTATTTATTCCGGGACAATGAGCGCTCAGACCGACAGGGATGCTGCCAAGAAGAGTATTCTGGAGCTTTCCGGATCGGGAACATCGGCTAATTTTTCAGGGGCGTTAAGAGAAGCGGCTAACCTTCAAAGCTCAACATATAGTTATACTTTACTGATAAGCACTTCCGCAGCTTCGCTTTCAGGTTTTCTCTCCGGCTCACAATCTAACCTGCTGCGTTTTTCGAGGGTGGAGGAATTTTCGGGATGGAGGGCGATTGTTGTCGGGCTCAACATTGATACAAGGGTAAGAAGGGCGGCTGCGGCTTTCTTTCAATAAAAAACCTGAACGATGCGCCTTAAAGGAACCATGCTAAATGTTTGAAGATGTTCTTAGGTTTTTTGATCGTCATCAATCTTTTATATTAACAACCCATGACTCTCCCGATGCTGACGGAATTGGAGCGGAATATGTAGCGGCTTCAATCCTGAAGAAAAAAGGGAAGGATGTAAAAATCATCAATTCATCTCCTGTCCCTAAAAATCTTCAATTTATAAGCCACATGGAATTTGAAATTAATAAATGGGATACTTCATTGCTTGTCTCCGCGGAACACGCGTCTTTACTGATGAATTCCGGAATGTTGATTTTAGATTCTTCCGATGAGCTGCACCTGGGCCCTGTGAGGGAAGATTTAAAAAGAGCGAAAGAGGTGTTTTTCATTGATCACCATGAAAAAAAACCGTCGTCCAAATTAATAGGTTTAGCGGATCCGCTGGCGTCATCAGCCGCGGAAATCGCGATTGAGCTTGCGTGTTTTATGGGCATCGAGCTTGATCCTCTTACGGCAACGGCGGCTTATTGCGGGATTATTTATGATACGGGATTCTTTTCCTACCCGAAAACAACCCAAAGGACTTTCCAGGCGGCTATTAGAACTTTAGAATGGGGAGCCAACCCGAATCATGTTTACCAGCAGCTTATGGAAAATTCCACCTGCGCGGCGGTTCTGCTTCAAAAACAGGCTCTTACAAACCTTGAGTTTTTCGCGGACAAAATGATCGCCGTTATGTTTCTGAACAGGGAAGATTTTGAAAAAGCGGGCGCGGAATTCGAAGAAGTTGAAAATATCGTCAATATACCTTTAAAGGCAAAGGAAGTTGAGGTTTCTGTTTTAGTCAGAGAAAAATCGACCGGAGAGGTATTCTGTTCCCTGCGCTCAAAAGGCAGGATAAATGTATCAAAAGTAGCGCAGGCTTTTAACGGCGGCGGTCATGTAACGGCTTCGGGTTTCAGGAGTTTTGATAATGTCGAAACTACTGTAAGAAAGTTAGTAGTTTATTTGGAAGCACGGATAAAACGGATATAAAATGAAAAAAGCGTTTGTTGGTTTTTCAATCGGAATTGCGTTAATATCAATCTTATTAATAATAGTTCTCGCAACGGGAGTGTGGGAACAATTCTTTATTCAGGAAGAGGAAGAAGAAATCGTAAGAACAAGAATTGTAACCCCGCAGGAGGTAAATCTCTATTCGGAGGCGCAGCAGCCGGGGCAGGTATCATGGAGCGGCAACATTGATACAAAGATTCCTTTGGAAGAAAGCGAAATAGTCATCTCGGTATTGAACAAGGAAAGCGATGACAACCGTCCTGAAGAACAATTCGCGGTTTACCGCATTGCCTCCGATTCGGGCTCGGTATTTATGACATTTTTATATTTTGATGAATCAATCCGATCTTACAAGCGGATGTGGAATATGCCCATATCGGCTACACGCCCTGAAACAATCTCAATCTACAGCCAGGACTTAATCGGCGACAGAAATAATTGCGTCATTGTTACCGGAATGAACGCCCAGAACGAACATACAATGACGATCTTCAGGCGGCTCCCGGGTCAACCGATTCAATCCGCTTACAGAAAAATCGCGGAGCTGCAAATTGCGGGCTCTATTGTTGTTCAGGAAGGAAGCCGCACTCTTGCCTATCAACAGGGAATAACAAGAGGCAGAAGCTATAATATCGCGTCGTACGGGCATGATCCAAGATCGTCGAATATTCTGGATCAGATCGAAACAATTTATTCGTTCAATACGGTAAGCCAGCAATATGAACAAACTTCCGTAACCAGAATTCCAGGATCTCAGCTGGAGCAAAGACGGCTTAGGGAATTATTGAGCGGCGCGTCCGGTGTTTTTGAAAACTTCATTCAGGGGCTTTGGTACTATGTCAGTCCGCGCGGAACAATAGACACAAGACAGTACCTTTACTTTGACCCTGCCAGAAGGGAAATAATTTTTTACGGGGATGATGCCCAGCAGGTTTTTCATTGGCAAATGTCCACCCCAACAAGGTACGGCTTGTATATAAGAAGCCAGAATATTTCGATCAGCACCCTGCTGCGTTTTATTGACATTGAACTTGAATCTTTGGACAGGGTAAAATTGAGGGTAACGGAAGATGTCCGGTTAAAAATCACAATAAGCACATCATGGGACGGCTCTTACCGCCGCGCAATCTTAACAGGACATGACAAACCTGCTCCGATAACAGGAGCGGTTGACGCGCTCTATGACTCGTCATGGGGGAAACTCCAGCTTTTTAGTTCAGGCGAGTACGCCATAACCTCCGGCGGAAATGTCCGAAAAGGCAGATATGTATTTTTCAATGCCAACGGAACAGAGCTGCTGGAAATGCGCCCGGAAGACGCTAACGCCCCCGCCGCCCGCATGGTCTACCGGACAGAAAGCGCCGCCGGCGTGAAAATACTAACCCGTGTAAAACTGGGAACAGACAGCATCACCGACATGATGGAACCGCCGATTACATTGACAAAGATTGATTAGAAATTAAATCACGCCTTGATCGAGCATTGCCCGCGCAACCTTTTTAAAGCCCGCGATATTGGCGCCGATGACATAGTTACCGGGTTTGCCGTAGTCTGCAGCGGCGTCGTCAATGTTGTGGAAGATATTTGCCATTATGTTTTTAAGCTTAGCGTCTACTTCCTCAAAAGACCAGGAAAGACGCGCCGAGTTTTGGCACATTTCAAGACCGGAGGTCGCGACGCCTCCCGCGTTGGCGGCTTTGCCGGGGAAGAAAGCTACATTGTTGCTTTGAAGGTACTCGGTGGCATCCATGGTTGTGGGCATGTTCGCGCCTTCACCTACGATTTTACATCCGCTGGCGGTAAGTTTTTTCGCGTCTTCAAGGAAAAGTTCGTTCTGGGTAGCGCACGGCAGGGCGATGTCGCAGCCGATGTCCCATACTCTGCCCTTGCTCACATCGGTATAAACCGCGTCTCTGTGAATCTCGGTATATTTGGTAAGTCTTTCTCTTTGTATCAATTTGACATCTTTTACTGTATCAAGATTGATGCCTTCTTTATGATAGATGTATCCGTTGCTGTCCGACATGCTGACAACAACAGCGCCGTAAGACATAAGTTTCTGCGCGGCGAAAATAGCGACATTTCCGCTGCCTGATACAACCGCTTTTTTACCTTTGAAGCTGTCTCCGATTTTATTCAGGTATTCTTCTATTATATAGATGAGACCGTAGCCTGTCGCTTCGGTTCTTGCAAGCGAGCCGCCCCATGTGATACCCTTGCCCGTTAAGACGCCTTCAAACCTGTTGACCATGCGTTTGTACTGACCGAACATAAAACCGACTTCCCTGCCGCCTACGCCTATATCTCCGGCGGGTACGTCCGTATCGGGACCGATGTGGCGGTACAGCTCAGTCATGAAGGACTGGCAGAAACGCATCACTTCGTTGTCGCTCTTACCCTTGGGATCAAAATCGCTGCCGCCCTTGCCGCCGCCCATAGGGAGCCCGGTAAGGGAGTTTTTAAATATCTGCTCAAAACCTAAAAATTTAATAATACTTAAATTGACAGAAGGATGAAAACGCAGCCCTCCTTTATAAGGGCCAATCGCGGAATTGAATTGCACGCGGAAAGCACGGTTAACCTGAACCTTGCCCGCGTCATTTACCCATGGGACTCTGAAAACGACGGCGCGTTCCGGTTCCACCAGCCGTTCCAAAAGACCGGCTTTTTCGTAAATGCTGTCCTGATCGACGATGATCCGCAGTGATTCCAAAACTTCTTTCGCAGCCTGTATAAATTCAGGCTGGTCTGCGTCTCTTTTTTCAATTGCGCTGATAATATTATCTATGTAGCTCATTTTTTCTCCTCTGTTTCTTATATCTTTTTTAAAGAGGTATGTCAAGAAATGTAATATGGAAAAAAAAGCGTACTCAGGCAAAAAACCCGGGTACGCTTTTAATTTGATTATTTGGTAATTAGATATTTTCCGTAAGCTGCTTGTACATACTGGCCTGTATGCCGATTACTATAAACATAAAGAAGAAGTAGGCTGCCAGAAATAAAATAACACCAACAATAGCTGCTTTAGCGGCAATCGCGGCGAAAATCCCCATTATTATACCGCAAGCTAAACTAACAAGCAGCGAAATGCAAAACATTCTTCCCTTGTTTCCGTAGGTAGCGTTATTACTAAGAGTGATTGCTTCGGTAGGATTTTTGCCTTTGTCAATTGTAATCAGAATGGCAAAAGACCAGGAAATGGCAATGACAATACCGGGAATAATTAAAAACACAAAGCCGATTGCTACGCCTACGCCGACAAGACCGCTTGCAAGAAAATATTCACCCATGTACTTACGGTATTTACCGTCAAATATTTCTGTCATGGAAATTGTTTCGCCCTTACTGGCTTTCGCTATAATACCAACACACATACCGATTGTTGTACCTACATTCAGGTACGGAATCCAGATGGTTAAAATCCATAAAATAAGGTTTACCAGAATTGGACCGATATTTTTAATACCAATCCCTATACCGTCTTTAATGGTTCCAATCACTTCAAGTTTTTTTACTTCAGACATAAATAACCTCCTAAATAATTAATATACACAACATTACCTATTATCACGCAATTATGCAACATATAAAGAGACAATTTTAAAAATGGGCGCATTTTCACCCGCCCGGATATTACCGAAAAGAAGGCAGGTGAAAACGGAAATTAAGCCAGGAAAGTTATTTTCTTGTTTAATAAAACGGTTATAATGTCGATGATCCAGCCAATTCCGAAAAGACCGCCGGTTATAATCCAGAGGATGCCGATGATTACCTTGCCGCGAAGGACGCGGTTAATACCCTGTACGATTGGGTCAAGAAAGATTGTAAGTAAAAGATTTGGAATCCAGCCCAATTTGTCAATTGCAGTTGCCATATAAAACTCCTTAAAAAAGCATATAAACATCATATAGGTGATAATAAATAATTACAATGGGTAATTTGCAACTTTTTTTTAAAACTATGGCTCTTAATAGGTATGGAAATTGAAAATTCACTTGCAAATTTATGCATTTCATCATCTGAAAAATATAAAAACCGTCCGGCTTTCGCGATGCTCTGCGAAGGGAAAATTTGCAGACGGGTGACATATAAACAAATGGGAATCAGGGCGCGGCAAATCGGCTTGTTATTAAGGCAGTTAGGCGTTGAGAACGGCGGCAGGGTTTTGATTCTCTCGGAAAACAGCCCCGAATGGGCGATCACCTACTTTGGCATCGCGATGGCGGGAGCCGTCTCGGTTCCTCTGCTTACGGGCTTTTCCGCAGAGCAGATTCAAAATATCGCGGATCATTGCGGGGCAGGCGCAATCTGTCTTAGCCGCTCCATGGCTTGTAAATTTGAACAAACATCAACATTTGAAAAAATTCCGTTTATCTTCATTGACAGTATGACAGAAACTGAAAATTTCAATATGCTGATATCTGTTTCTTTAAATGGGCATGAACAGCAATTTCAAATCAAAATTGACGACTCCCCAATGCCGGATGTTGATTGTAACGCTCTTGCAACTATTATTTACACAAGCGGCACTCAGGGAAACAGCAAAGGGGTAATGCTTTCAGGCAGGAATCTAATTTCAAGCGCACTGTCATCTTTGTCTTTTGTAAAGCTGTTTCCGCGTGACAGTATGCTTTCTGTGCTGCCTCTTGCTCATTCTTATGAATGCAGTCTGGGATTAATCGCGCCTGTTTCGAGCGGCGCAAGCATTACTTACATTGACAAACCTCCTTCCCCGTCAGTGCTGCTTCCAGCGTTAATGCTGATCCGTCCTACGGCGATGATTACAGTTCCTCTCCTTATCGAAAAAATTTACAACAACGCAATCGCGCCGAAACTGAGCAAAAACAGATTGTACAAATGGCCGTTAACCCGTTATCTCGCGATATGGCTTGCCGGACGCAAGCTTCATTCCGCTTTAGGCGGTAAAATACGCTTCTTTGGCGTCGGAG
>Ga0209755_10004188_pt1 | contig 17281 bp, 17 predicted proteins | sample TergutCo191P1_FD_187301 | JGI IMG/M metagenome (GOLD analysis project Ga0209755, IMG submission 187301) | Cornitermes sp. P1 segment gut microbial communities from Petit-Saut dam, French Guiana - Co191P1 (SPAdes) (version 2) | ecosystem: Host-associated > Arthropoda: Insects > Digestive system...
TAATATCGAGTATGGCAATATCAACGGTATTGCCGTCTTCGATAAAAGCCGCCGCTTCTCTTGGATCATAGAACTTGGCGAGGGAATATGCGGTTGTTTTCGCACCGCTAACAGCGCCGTCGGTGTTGCCGTTGGCATTAGCATTATAAAAACTGTCGATGATTGCTGAAAGCGATTGCGAGTCCTCAAAACTGTCATCACAGACTAAAATTCGGGTCATATTTTCTGATTATACATTATTTTTTATGGTTTTAAACTCGGTTTTTACACCGTTTTTAGGGAATTTTACAATAAAAAGTAAAAAATGCTATGAAGCGTATTTTTTAAGTATGAATACAGAAGTTCTTTATTTCTACATTGTAATTATAAAAATCTTTATTAAAAGTGAATTTTAGCATAACATCGTAAAATGCACTTGAAACGGCGTAGAAAACATATGAAACAGTGTTAAAAACAAATTTAGCGGTAAAAGACGATTAATTTATGCAGTTAAGTATGATAAAATGGCGATTATGAATATTTTAATCTGCGATGATATACAAGAAGAAGCTTTAAAACTGGAAAAAGCTGTCAAAGAAGCGAGTATTGAAATAAATATTAAATCTTTCTTTAAGGCTTATGATGTTCTTAAATACATAAGAACCGGCGCGCGGGTTGACGTATGTTTCCTTGATATTATTATGCCCGAGATGAACGGTATCGAACTTGCCTCCAATATGCGTACCGCCGGTTTTAACGGAAAAATTATTTTTCTTACTACTTCAAAAGATTACGGAGTTGAATCGTATCATGTAAAAGCTTACTCCTATTTATTAAAACCTTTCGATACGGAAGTCGTCTTAAAATTACTGAATGAGATTAAAAAAAGCGAATCCGGCAAAGACACTGCAGGCATAAAAATCGAAACCAGAAATATGACAAGGTTTGTTCATTTTTATGAAATATCTTATGTGGAAGTTATAAATAAAAATGTTTATTTCCGTTTATTGGATAAAAGCGATGTAGTAATATTCGCTTCATTAAACGAGGTTTTGCCGCAGTTAAAAGCGGACGGACGTTTCGCGCAATGTCACAGGTCTTATGTTGTAAATATTGACGCTGTTACGCATATTCGCGGCAAGGAAATTACTTTACGCTGCGGCAGAAAAGTGACTATTTCAAGAAGTTATAAAGAATTTATAGATTTATATTTTAAACGCGGCTTGGGAAGTGATATCTAAATGAAAGAAACAGCTTTAATTATTATTCCATTTTTTTCCGTATTAAGCACCGTTTCCGTATTAATGCTTTGTTTAACCGGAAAAAAATCCCTTCTTTTTACAATTTGCAGTTTTTCAATTATGACCGCCGCCAACGGATTGATAATTATTCCTTTAATTTTTAACGGATATTTTGAATTAAATGACAGAATAAAAATATTTCAATCTCTTCTTTACCTTCCGCTTGTAATTCTTCTTTTTAAAGAAATGCTTTTTCAAAGATTATTCGCGTTTTTTATGTTAATGACAATTATTTCATTTTTGCGCCTGCTTGGAATAATACTCGCAGACCTTTTTCTTCCCTTTGGAGATAATATAAGTTATTTAATGATGATAATTATTACATTTGTTTTATACAGTATTTATATAATAATTGCGTTTAAATTCGGAAGAAAAATATTTAAAAAGGTGTTTGTCTACGAACATGCGAAGGAATGGATATTTTACCTGATAAGCGCGGCGGCTTCATGGTTTATTCTGGAATTCCTGCCGCTTTTATTTCAATCTTATTTTATAATGATGCTTGTGGTTATGTTCTTTGTTATGTGGTGTTTTATTATTCTGCTTTATGCCATTATCAACACGCACGAGAAAACCAAACAAAAATACGCGGCGGATTATTCGCGTGACATTATCGCAACGGGAAGAGAGCATTATCAAAAAATAAATGAACAATTCGACGCGCTGCGTGTTATGAGACATGATTATAAATTCCATTTGAAGACCGCGCTTGATATGCTGAATAAAGGCGATTTGGAAAAAAGCAGGGAATATTTAAGCGGCTTGCATGAACAATTTGAAAATAAAGAGCTGCCTAGCTTCTGCGGCAATGTTGTAATAAATTCATTGGTTTCAGATTATGCCAAAAAATGTAAAGAATTAAATATCGATTTTGATGTTTCTATTTCAATACCGCCTGATTTTTCCGTAATGAATTATGAAATGTGCATTGTTCTCGGCAACCTTCTGGAAAACGCCGTTGAAGCGTGCCGGAAAATAACGAATAACCGTCAAATAAAACTGGTTCTTAAACCAAAGGGAGAGCAGCTTATGCTCATGGTGCGTAATACTTTTGACGGAGAAGTTGTGTTAGAGGAAGATAAATTTATCAGTACAAAAAGAGAAAATGGCGGTATCGGGCTTGAAAGCGTTAGAGCGGTTGTAGATCGATTCGGCGAGATATTTCGCATTAATTATGGTAATGAATATTTCAGCGTGTTTGTTCTATGGAAATGAATAAAATTCAACCTTTAATTATTCAGGGAAATGATATATAATTAGTTAAATTGGAGATATATCATGAACAACGGTAGGCTTTTATCGGATGAAATAAGGAGAAAGCGTACTAAGCGGCAAATCATTATGATCGCCTCTCTGTTCTGCATTTTATTATTGATTACAGGCATAATTTCTTACAATTTTGCAAGCAATATATTAAGAGAACAATTGGTTTTAAAATGTAAATCCGTTGCCTTAACTGTTGCCGCCGTTATCGCGTCTGACTCTGACGGTTATAAAGATTTTCTTAATACCCTTGATATGGAATCGGAATATTACAAACACACAAAAGAATTAATGATGAATATAAAACGCGCTAACGCGGATCAGGTAATGTATATTTATACCGAAGCGCGCGTTGACAGCGATTCAATGATGTATGTTATCGGCGGCGAAGATCCGTCAAGTTCTTCGTATACCGCGCCCGGTGTTCGGGATACGCTTGTTGCCGCTAACAGAGAAGCTTATGACACGCAGCTTCCAACCGCGGGTATAAACTTTGAAGACACTGAATACGGCACAAGGCTTTCAGCATATGCGCCTATTATTCATGAAGATACAGGGGAATTTCTCGGGCTTGTCGGCGCTGATGTTACCAAATTTCAATATAACAGAATTATTAATATAATTCTGTTTGAAACAATTGCCAGTATAATAATAGCTTTTATCTTTTTCGGTTTAATAGTTTTTTTATTTTAAAGATTATGAAAATTGATACGCAAAAATCAAGCGCCGATTTACCGTTGAAAGACGCTTCCGTTTCAAAGGCGCAGATGGCAGCGAAAGCCGCTAAATCATCAGTTGCACCTAATGTTCCGCGTTCCGCTTCACAATTAGCGTCTGCGGCGGGGCTTCCTTCAAACAAACTTTCCGCTTCAATTATTTCTTTTGCGCGTTTTTTCTCATTGCCGTTAAAACCTCAGGTGTTAGCGGATATTCGAAGGCAGGTAATTATGCAGACCGCTTCTCCCGCGCAATCTACGGCACAAACAGCTTCGCAAATCGCTTCACAGACAGCGCCGCAAACTGCGCCGCAATCCGCATACCTTTCTGGCGCAGCGTCTTCTCCTGCGAATCAATCCGCCGCAGGATTAAAAAACTGTGAAGCGATTTCGCTCTGCGCCGCCGCAGCTGAAAGTAAAGGAACGGAGCTTAACGCTAAGGGGTTGGAATCCTACGCAGAAGCTGTCGATCCCGATTCGCGGCGGCAGGACGGCGGGCGTCAGCGGCGAGAGAGCAATAAAAATGAACAGGATGAAAAGGCTTGTTTAAAGAGCGGCGAAATCACGGCGCAAGGCGTTAAAGAAAAAGCTTTTGAATATCTGCAAGAAAATCCGCTTTTGGAAATTTTAAACAGGCTGCCCGGAAAAAACGGACAGCGCTGGATCGTGCTTCCCTTCGATTTCACCGAAGGAGATAAATTAATCAAAGTTTCTATGCGGATTTTAATTAATGATGTAAAAATTTCAAACAGCGCGGCTTTTATGGTTTTGGATATTCTAACAATGAACAGCGAACAAGATAAAGGCGTTAATAATTCAAGGCAGGTTTTTATAATAGAATCTGTTAATGATAAACCTGTTAAGATTACAGCTTATCATCAGCCTGAACTGCCGCAAAAAGCGCATCGTCAATTAATAAAAGATTTATCGGCTTTGCTTGAAATTCCCGATGAACGCGTTTTTATTAAGAAGAGCGAAGAATCATTTCCCTTTGAATCAGGACATGGCGAAGAGCTTATTTCCATTGATGAGGCGGTATAATGGCAAAAAGAAAAATCGCGTCCGCAATCGGCTACTCTGACGGAGATCCCGCGCCTGTTCTTTTGGCTTCAGGCAAGGGCAGAGAAGCCGAACGGATAATCACAATTGCCGAAGAAGAAGGTATCGCTGTGGTGGAAGATTCCGCTCTTGCCGCCATGCTTGATACAAGCGTAAAAATAGGCGATTTAATCCCTGTCTGGTGCTGGGAAGCGGCGGCAAAAGTGCTGGCTTTTGCCATGAAAACAGGTTCTAAACAGGGCTATTGACTTTTTTTACCCTTTTTGCAAGTATTGACGTAAGGTATTTATTTAGCAGCCAAATAATGCTATGTATTGTGCGGCTGTCGTATAACGGCTATTACCCCAGCCTTCCAAGCTGGAGACGTGGGTTCGACTCCCATCAGCCGCTGAATGGATACTGGGCGTATAGCTCAGCTGGTTAGAGCGCCTGTTTTACACGCAGGATGTCCATGGTTCGAATCCGTGTATGCCCATCGCCTTTTGGGGGTAAAATGAAAAAGTTATTATTTATCAGTTTAATCATTGTTTCGATTATATCAATTTCGTGCCAGCGCAAGTCCTCCGACTTGGGTCCCGTCACGGACATGGGCGTTACTGTCCGCCTGCTTACCGATGCCACAGGCGTTGATGATAAATCTTTCAACGCGGCGGCATGGCGCGGCATTCTCGAATTCTACGGCGATTCTACGGCGTTTCCAAGGCAAAGAGGAAAAGCCTACGACTGGATCACAGCTCAGGATATGAGTTTCTATGTGCCCAATCTCAGACAAGCGACTGACGAAGGCTACGATTTAATTATTGTAAACGGTTATACATGGGACGAATCGCTCTCCATTGTTTCCAATGACAACCCCGAGCAGAAATATTTAATTGTCGATGTTGATTGGGTTGAGGCAGGCAGCGTTATGCAGGCGGCTTACGCCGAGCATGAAGGCTCTTACCTTGTCGGCGTTGCCGCCGCGCTGAAAGCGCTGGAAGACGGCATCGCAAAACCGCGTTTTGGTTTTATCGGCGGAATGGCGGGAGCTGTTATTACAAAGTTTGAAGTAGGTTATGTGCAGGGAATTCTTTCAATAATTCCCGATGCTGAAATAGTAGATTATTATGTCGGCGACTGGGGTCAGCCGGCTCTAGCGAAAACGCAGGCAATGAACTGGTACGACACAGGCGTATACGCGATTTTTTCCGCGGCAGGAAACAGCGGCAACGGCACAATCGCGCAGGCTAAGGAATACCGCCTGATGGGAAAAAATGTATGGGCGATTGGCGTTGATTCCGATCAATTTGAAGAAGGCTTATACAACGCGAAGGAATCCGCCGTTCTTACTTCCATGTTAAAGAGAGTGGAGAGCAGCGTTAAATACGCTTTGAACGCGGTTAAAAATAATACTTTTAAAAGTGAAATAGTAGTTTTTGATTTAAAAGCTGAAGGCGTTGGTTATTCGGATTTGAATCCGTCTCTAAGCAAGAATATCGTAGACAGGCTTGAGCTTATTAAAACGCAAATCGTAAACGGCAACATTACTGTCGCGGCTACTCTCGCGGATGCGATGCGCATTCCCGGCTTTCCCAAAAATTTAAGAGCGATTGACGACTAACACAGGCAAGATTGAAAACAGATTAATCGAAATATTCACGGGTTCCGGCGCCGCCGTTTCGGCGGTTGTCGTTGTTCTCGGTTTTCTTGTCGCAACGCTGCTTCTTGTTGTAATCGGGAGAAACCCTTCCGGCATGTATCAGGCGATTTTACAGGTAGTCACAGGTTTTGATTCGCGCAGGGGCGTATGGAATTCCCGTTATGTGGGCGAATGGCTTGTTGTAAGTATGCCTCTTATTCTCTGCGGATTAAGCATGGGTTTTTCGGCGCGCGCGGGATTATTCAATATCGGGGCGGAAGGGCAGTACATAGCGGGGCTTACAGCCGCGCAGGCTGCAGCGCTCGCCTTTGCGCGCATTCCGGTTCTTCACTGGTCATTCGCTGTGTTATGTGCAATGCTGGCAGGAGCCGCGTGGGGAGGCATTGCCGGTTTTTTCAAGGCGCGTTATAAAGTTTCGGAAGTAGTGTCAACTATCATGATGAACTACATCGCTCTTTTTATTCACAGGCTTGTAATTTTAAACATTCCCGGAAGCAATACATTCAGAACCGTTGAATTTTCCGCGACGGCGTCTCTTTCAAGTTCGGCGCTTGCTTCCATTACTAATAATTCAAGATTGAATAACGGAATATGGTTTACAATAGCGGCGCTTTTGATCTATTGGCTTATCATGGAAAAAAGCGTGTTCGGTTACGCTCTTCGCGCCGCGGGTTTTAACAAAGACGCCGCCATGTATTCAGGCATGAAGGTTAAAACAAATCTGACTGCCGCGATGGCGATTTCAGGCGCGTTTGCCGGGCTGGCAGGAGCTGTTGTTTCGCTTGGAGTTTTTACATACGGGCGCGTTTTAACATCATTCGAAAATTACGGCTTTGACGGAATTGCAGTCGCGCTTGCCGGAAACTGCACCGCGCCGGGAATAGGAATTATGGGGCTTTTGTTCGGAATGTTAAAATCCGCGCAGCCTTTAATGCAGTCGCGTCAAATTCCAAGAGAGATCACTTCGATTATTATGGGCTTGGTTGTTATTTTTATCGCGCTAAGACCCGGCATTAAAATGTTCGCCGAATGGAGAATGAAAGCGAAAATGCGAAAGGAAATGAAATGACAGGAATGCTTCTCTCCACCCTGATGATAGTTGCTCCGATTCTAATCGCCGCGATAGGAGGAATGATCTGCGAGCGTTCAGGCGTTGTAAATATCGCTCTTGAAGGTTTAATGTCTTTCGGCGCAATGACGGCGGCGATAACTCATGTGCTGCTGGAATCGAAAATAGGTTTTTCAATTCCGCTTGCTCTTGTTTTCGCTTCGCTTGCTGGAGGTCTTTTTTCCATGATACACGCCTTCGCTTCTGTTACGCTGAAAGCTGATCAGGTGATCTCAGGCACAGGCATTAATCTTCTGGCGAACGGTCTTACGGTTTTTGTTTGTCAGCTTATTTTCCGTATGGATAGAAGCGTAAATTACAGAATGGGAATGCAGCCGGGTTTTCTTGGAATTTATCCCAGCTTGTGGATAGCGCTTTCTCTTCTCGCGCTTACATGGTTTGTTCTTTACAAACGTCCGGTCGGGCTTCGCCTCCGCGCTGCCGGAGAGCATCCGCAGGCGCTTGCCGCGGCAGGAGTAAATGTAATCAGGATTCGATATATCGCGATTTTAATTTCGGGGCTTCTCGCAGGTCTTGCGGGAGCCTGCGTTGTGCTTACGCAGGATATACAATTTACTGTAAACAGCATTAACGGTAAAGGTTTTATAGCTCTTGCCGCTGTTTCATTCGGACGCTGGCTGCCATTGGGAATTTTGGGCGCCAGTTTCCTGTTTGGTTTTTCCTCCAGCTTTGCGGTTAATATTTTTAATATAAGAAAGCTTGATTTTATGCCGTCTGAAATTTTCAATATGCTTCCGTATTTAATTACTCTGCTTACCCTTGTGTTTTTCAGCAGGAAGGATCGCGCTCCCAGAGCTGTCGGGCAGCCATACGATTCAACAGTTTGATAAAGCCGCGTAAACGGCAAAGTTATTGACGATAACACTAAAAGAAAGTAATCTTTTTATTATGTACAGCTCTATTATCGCCTATATTTTATTCTTCTGCTCCGGTTTTGGGGTTCTCGGTTTTCATCGTCACTATCTTGGAAAACACGCGACAGGAATTTTATGGCTTCTCACGGGCGGATTAGGCACAATTGGCTTATGGTATGATCTGTTTACAATTCCCGGTCAGGTGAGAGAAGCGAATATCCGTAAAGCGATTATTGACGGAACTTTAAGGCAGAACCCGCGCAGCGGCGAATGGCGGAATGTTGATGACGGCAGCGCGCGCATTGTCCGTGAAAAAGAACCTGTGGAAAGGGTAATATTAAAGCTGGCAAAAGAGAATAACGGCGTTTTAACCGCGAGCGATCTTGCGCTTGCAGCGAATATTTCACTTGACGAGGCGAAAAAAGATTTAGATGCCATGGTATCCAAAGGTTTCGCCGAATTGCGCGTGCGTCAGTCGGGGACTTTGGTTTATACCATCCCGGATTTAATGAACAGCGACGAACCTTTTATTGATTAGAATTCTTAATAAGGGTTTACGCCTTTTTATTTACATTTTATTTTAAAACAACTTCTGTTCTGCCGAATCCGCCTGTTTCCGGTCTTGCAAAATAATAATCCGCTACGGCAGGATTGTTTCTTAAATAATCATGAACGCCTTTTTGCAAAATGCCGTGTCCTTTGCCGTGAATAATCGCGAAATTTTTTAAACCTGAAAGTATTGCTCCTTCCACCTGACGGCGGACAAGTTCCATGGCTTCTTCAAAACGCATACCGCGGATTTTCAATTCATAAACGACATCATCCTTCGCGCTGTATTCCGCAGCCCATGATGTGAATGCCGAAGATTTTTTATTTGTTTTTGCCGCAGGTTTTTCGGGAACCGGAATTAATTCGCTTTCGGGAAAACTCATTTTAAGAGAGCCGATTTCCACAAGCCAGTAAGTATCCTGATTTTTACCTGCGCTTTTTTTATCCATGCGGATAACTACGCCGCGCTGTTTAGATTTTCCCGCGAATACTTCCATGCCTTCTTGCAGCGAAGACGCGCTATTGTCGCCGTTTTCTTTGGATTTTTGCAATTGCTTTCTGATTGCGTGTTCTTCCTGTTCAAGCGCTTCGCTTTCGCTTTCCGCGTTACGCGCAAGTTCGTTTAAAAATTCCTTTACTTTCAAAGTTTTTTCGCGATCTACTTCGCCTTCTTTCAATTCCCGTACAAGGTTTTCAAGCGTTTTTCTGCTTTCTCCAAGGAATTGCTGCAGTTTTCCTACAGACTCGCGCTTCAATTCCGCTTCTTTCTGGCGCAATTGCAGTTCTTTTAAATCCGCTTTTCTTTTTTCTTCTTTTAATTTATCCTGTTCAACCGCGCTTTTTTTCTCAAGCCCTGCGAGTTCTCTTTGTTTCTGTTCAAGTCCCTTGATCATCTGTGATACGTCAGATTTTTCTTCATCAATATAACTTCTTGCTTTCGATATAATTGTATTGTTAAGACCGTTTGACGCGGCAATGTCAATCGCCCTGCTTTCGCCGGGTAAGCCGTTAATAATTTTGTATGTGGGCGAAAGCGTCTGCGCGTTAAATTCAACAGAGGCGTTTTCAACCCCTTCTCTTGTATAACCGTAATGTTTTAAAATTCCGTGATGGGTTGTAATTATCATCCGCGATTTTTTTTCGATTAAATAATCAAGGACAGCCATCGCTATTGCGCCGCCTTCCTGCGGATCGGTGCCTGAGCCAAGCTCGTCTAAAAGCACCAGAGAATTTTCCGTGGCGGCTGATGTAATGGAGGAAACATTTGTAATATGCGCCGAAAAAGTTGACAGAGATTGATTTATCGACTGTTCGTCGCCTATGTCAGCGTATATTCCGTCGAAAATGGGAAGAATGCTTCCTTCATCAAGCGGAAGAGCAAGTCCGCTTTGATTCATCATCGCAAAAAGCCCAAGCGTTTTTAACGCTACGGTTTTTCCTCCGGTGTTGGGTCCTGTGATAATTAATGCCCGCGTAAACTTATTCATTTCTATATTGATAGGCACTGCTTTTTTGAGCTTGGCTTTATCAAGTAGCATCGGATGGCGCGCTTGAATTAATAGAAGGCTCTGATAACCATCTGTGTTTTTAGCGAAATTCCCTTTTGTCGCCGCTGAATATTTCGCTCTTGTCCTTAAACATTCAAGTTCAATGATTGTTTGGTGAAACTTGTTCAAGTGTCCGCTGTGAACGGAAATATTTTCGGTCAATTCTCTGAGTATTTTTTGGATTTCCATATCCAGATTCCGCTTTTCAAGAAGCAGTTCATTGTTTTTTCCCACAACATCCAAAGGTTCAATAAAAACAGTCTGTCCGCTTGAAGAAACTTCATGAACAATGCCGGGAATTCTTCCTCGGTAATTTGATTTAACCGCGATTACTGTTCTTCCGTCTCTCTGTGACGGAAGATTAGATTGCAGCATTCTTTTATAATCATCATTCGATGAATAACGCGATACCGCGCCGTTTAAATCTTTCTCCAAACCGCTTATGCGTTTTCTGATAGCTCTCAGCGCGGGAAGATCGCGCAGTTTGCCTTCTTTGTCGATTATTTTAAAAATTTCCGATGAAACAGGAACGCAGTCTTGAATATCAAGCATGGATAATATCGCCTGTCTGCCCTTTGTTTCCTGTTCCCTGTCGCCTGTCAGCGATTTAATTATCCATTGTCTTAATTCTTCCGCTCTCTCAACAAAAAGTCCAATCGCGAGAACTTCGTCCAAATCAAGCACAGTTCCTTCGGTTTCAATTTTTGGAAGAAGAAAACCGACAGAAGGAAGCCATAAACGCGGCTCATCATTTCTTGTTTTCATTAATTGAAAAATAACATTAACAAGATTCTTTATTTCTTCGGCGGAATTATTGTAAACAGGAGACGAGGATTTAATTATATCAGCCGCTTCTTCACTTAACGCGTGAGATGAAACGCTTTCCATTATTTGCGGATATTCCAAAAGAGACTGCGTTTTTTCAGCGAGAGCGTTTTTATCGATTGTTATGTCAGTCGTCATTTTCTTTTCCGTCTAAATCGTCGCAGATACGCAGGAAGCTTTCGTATCTGTCTTCATGAATTACGCCTGCGTGAACAGCTTCCATTATTTTGCAGCCGAGTTCTTTTTTATGAGAACATGACATTCCGAAACTGCATTTCCCGGAATACGGCGCGAACTCACGTAAATACGCAATTACTTCGCTTGATTGAATTCCATCAGGAATGAAACGGCGTACGCCGGGCGTATCTATGATTTTTGTACCATCCGCCAAATCAAACATTATTGACATTGTTGTCGTGTGAACCCCGCGATCATATTTTTCGTTAAGTTCGCCTTCTCTTATATCAAGTCCCGGCTGTAACGCGTTTATTATGCTTGATTTTCCTACCCCGGACTGTCCTGCCAATACGCAAATTTTTTGTGCGATCTCTTTGCGCAATTCCTGTATGCCTTCGCCTGTTTTCGCGGATACGTTAAAAACCTTATAGCCGATTTTCTTGAATTCTTCAAGACGCTCGTCTACGTCAATATCTTTATTTTCAAGGTCTGTTTTATTACAGACAATTATTGATTCAATGCCCGCGATATCCGCCTGCAAAAGAACCCTGTCTATAAAACGCGGTCTAAAGGGAGGAGATAAGGGAGTGCATACGCAAAGTAAGAGATCGATATTTGCCGCTAGGAGCTGACTTGAGTTTCCCTTTTGATTATATCTGCTGAAAATATTTTTTCTTTTTTCTACGGATAAAATCATGGCGGCAGAAGAATTTTTTTCATGTTCTACCGTAACCCAATCACCGGGCGCGATAGGGTTGTACAAATTTTCCTGTCCTTTTAAAACTTTTCCTTTTATTCTGCATTCAAGTTCGATCTGTTCATTTTCGGATGTTACGCGCACTGTCATAATGTTCCGCGAGCCGCGGATAACAAGCCCTCTAAGTTTATCGCTCATAAATTATCAATCCCATATTAAACTCAGTTTAAAACCCAAATCCTGAGCTCTATTTTCCCAAATAGAATCCGCAGGTTCCATGCCCGTAAGTAAAATTTTATGCTGCGGTTTTGAATCGCGGCTCGCTTTCAGCATTCCGTTATTTTCTTCCAGTAAATATTCTATCCGTTTTGTTACGCCGTCCAGTGAATCAAATATTTGAATGGAAGGAGACGCTTCGCTGTGAAATTCTTCAAGCAGATGCAGAAAGTGAGTGCAGCCAAGTACGAGCGTATCTGCGCCTTTTGCGCGCAAAATATCGAGATATTTTTTTACAATTGCCGTTTTTTCTTTTTTATCCGCAATGTTTATACGCTTTTCAACGAACTCAACTAAATCAGGAGCGGCAATCCCCGTTATTTCACATTCTTTGCCGCATTCATCTATAAGATGCTGATTGTAAGGATCGTTAATCGTTCTCGCCGTTCCAAGCACTCCGATTTTTCCTGTTTTGGACGCGTTTATCGCGGGTTTTATCGCAGGAACTGTGCCGACAAAGGGAAAGCCGGGAAATTTTTTTCTCAGTGGTTCAAGCGCTGAAACGGCGGCAGTGTTACATGCAAGTACAATAATTTTTGGATCGATTTTTTTTATTAATTTTTCTGTTAATGATATTAATATTCTGGTCAGCTCGTCTTTTTCGCGCTGTCCGTACGGAAAATTTTCTCTGTCGGCAAGGTAATATACCTCTTCCTGCGGGCAGCGTTTAATAAAATCGCCGCTGTAAGGGAGTCCTCCTATGCCTGAATCAATAAACAAAAGTGGTTTGTTATTCATTACTGTTAAAATTATTTGAATAAGTCATCAAAAGCCGCTCTTGAAGCATTCGCTTTATCCTTTTCGCCTGCTCCCGTAGTTTTACCGCGGAACTTCGCGTCTAAAGAAAACCAGTCGCAAAAATTTCCGCGTTCTTTATCCGCCTGCGGTTCCGCGCTTGTCTCACGGCAGTTTCCTCTGTCTCCCGAAGTGAAGAATTTGCAGTTTTTACATGAGCGCAGATCTTTTCCGCAGATTTGGCATCGCAGAGAACGCCCAATCGGGTCGGGATCTGTAATTGGTTCGCCGCAATACCAGCACATGTTATTATTTTAACTATAACAAGACTGGTTGTAAAGGCAAAAATGTAGTATGATCAAAGAATGTATACGATAAATCCGTGCGCCGCAGGCTGCGGAAGACCGGCTATCACCGGGTATAATCTGTGTTTTGTTCATCAGGCAAATCCCGAACAGGAATATGCTCGTATTTGCGCGTACATCGAAGAAAATAAAAAAATAAAAGACTTATGCGTGTCCGGAATGCGTTTCGAAAATACCAATTTTTCAAAACATCATTTTTACGGATGCAATTTTAAAGAAGCGTATTTTTCAGGCTGTGATTTTACAGGCGTAAAATTCGGAATGAATATTTTTGATTTTGCCGAATTTACAGACTGCGATTTTAACAGTTCGGATATTCAATTTGTCTCCTTTGCCGGAGCCGGTATCCGCAACTGCGGTTTTGAAGAAAGCGAACTTATGCATATCAATTTTGAAGGCGCCGTAATAAAGGAATCTTCATTTAACAATTCAGATTTATACAACAGCCGTTTTATAAGCGCGGATCTCGGCAAGGTAACATTTGTAAACTGCAATTTAAAACACGTTTATTTTGTCGGTTCAAGACGGGAAAACGTTTTGTTTAAATCGTCTAACACGGCGGAAGCCGTATTTGAAATGGAAGAACGATGAAGCTTTTTTTTCACTACTGTTCATACGGTTTCAGCAATTGCTATATACTCGGTATGGATAAAGCCGGAACGGAAAGTCAGAATGTCGCCATTCTGGTAGATCCCGGAAGCATGGAAAGAGTAACTCTTGAAACATTGGAAAAAAATGATTTAGAGCTTAAAGCCGTTTTAATAACTCATGATCATCAAAATCATGTTCAGGGTCTTAGGACTTTAAGAAAAATATATAACACCGATGTAATCGCGGTAAATCCGAAAATAATGGATATAAAAACCACTATGGTTAAAGACGGCGACAGGCTTATAATCGGCGGTTTTACAATAGAAGTAATTTCGATTCCGGGTCATTCATCGGATTCTGTAGTTTATAAAATTGATAATCTGCTTTTTACTGGCGATGTGCTTACGGCAGGTCTTGTCGGCAGCACCGCAAGCGCTTACGGAGCGGCAACGCAGATGAATAAACTGCGAAGTCGCGTACTTTCGCTTCCCGGCGATTATATTGTGCTTCCCGGTCACGGACCGCCTACAACCATGGAAGCGGAAAGGCGTTTCAACGCGGACATTATCATTTTCGATCAGAATCGAAGCCGCAAGCCCGCGTTAAAAATAGACCTTTAACATTAGTTTAAACGTCAGCGTTTAAATTTCGGCGACTCCAGCGTCGCGTCATTTCGAATAATACCGTACCAGAGTTCGGTATTTGTCTTTTCGCGTAACACTTTGTAGAATGCCGCTATATCATTTACAGCTTCTCCGTTAACGGAAATAATTCTGTCACCCTGTCTTACGCCCATAATATCCGCAGGACTTCCTGAAATAATCTGCGCCACGAATAATCCTTTCGCGTTATTGTCAAGTTCCATGGATTTTCTGATTTGTTCGGTTAATGGAACAACGGTAACGCCCGGCCATAATTTTTTATTGTCAGACGCAACTTGATCCGTGCGCTCTTCGATACGAACTCGTATTTCTCTTGATATCTTGTCTCTTATAACTGTAAATACCGCGGTTTCTCCGGGTTTTAAATCGCCGACCATCATTTGAAGGGGCTGAACGCCGCGCGCTTCCTTGCCGTTTACATGAGTAATGAAATCACCGGCTCGTATGCCGCCCTTGTCCGCGGGTGAGCCGAGGAAAACCTGAGACGCGAGAGCGCCTCTCCTGTTTTCTATGCCAAGCTCAGCCATTATATCTCTTGTGCCGTCCATCAATGAAACGCCGAGCCAGCCGTAACTTGTGCTGCCTTTTTCTATGAATTCATCGATAGAGCGTTTCACGTTATTGATCGGAATCGCGAAACCAAGTCCGACATTTCCGCCGCCTGAAATGTTACTCGCAATCCATGTATTAATGCCGATAACCTCACCTCTGATATTAACAAGAGGACCGCCTGAGTTCCCCTGATTTATTGGAGCATCGGTCTGGATAAAATCGTTTATGTTTCCGCCGGGTCCGCCTGTGCGTCCGACTGCGCTGACTATTCCCATCGTCACGGAAAATGAAAACTGCTCTCCAAGCGGATTTCCGATAGCGATTGCCCAGTCTCCGACCGCGACTTTATCTGAATCGCCGAGAGCCGCGAGAGGATATTGATCGTTTGTTTTGAATGAAACCATCGCGAGGTCTTTGCGCTCATCCTTGCCGACAACTTCGGCAGTATATTCCTTACCGTCTTTCATGGCGACTTTTATTTCTGTCGCTTCATCGATTACATGGTGATTTGTAAGCGCGTAGTAAACGCCGTCTTTATAACGGACTATAATTCCGGAGCCAAGCCCCTGCGAACGGTATTCGCGTTCCTGCTCGTTCTGCCCCCTGTCGCGCGGTCCGAAGAAGAATTCCCACGGAATCCCGTTGAAATTCGGAACCTGCTGCCGCCTTACGGAAACAGTTTTTAGCTCGATAACCGACGGCAGCATCTTTTCGGATACCGCGTTAAAAGCCGTTTGCAGCCCCTCAGCCACAGCAAGGGAGCTTTCCGGGATAATAACCGGGCTTTCTTCCGCCCTTGCCCTCGATCCGCCGTTCGGCGTAGAACAGGAAAATGACAAAAAAGCCAGTGAAAAGCCGAAAATGGCGCCGATAAGAACTAAATTAAAAATGAACAAGTTCCTTGAAGACAATTTTTGCTTAATGTTCATAATAACTCCTGAAATTTTGATTTCTCTGTTATATCTTATCAAATATTTTCGGGCGGGGATAGTTACAGAATTTGCGCATTCATCCCTTTGCGGCACTTTACAGATGTATAGTTTTAAATTAAGATAATATGTGATATCTTGGTTAGGCAAGGAGCAATTATGAATTTTGACAAATTAAAAGAAAATATGGAAGCTGCTGATGTAGTAGAAGAATTAATCGCCCTATCAAAAAAGGTTTTCGCCAATAGCAGCGATGATGTAAAAAAAGTCGTTGAATCCTTTATCACAAAATCATATTTAATGGGCAAGCGAAATATGGTTAAAACTTTCGACGAATAGAAAATATAGAAATATTTAGAAGTAAACCATATCTTTATATATTAAAATTTCACGGCTGGAAAGAGTAGTGTGGGCGGTGAGAACCTTTTAGTTTTTCCCCTTCGCAAAAGCTTTAACCACCGCTTTAATTGTCCCAAGCGTTTCCTCCGGTAAAACCGATAAATCGTCAAGCAAATCTTTGAATTGCAAATATTTGGAGATGTCCGTTTTTTGCTGATATTCCTTTCCGGTTACGAGGTACTCAACCGAAACCCCGAGAGCTGCGGCGATTTTGACGGCTGTGTCGGCGGGCGGCATGGATGGGTTTGGTCCTAGATAGGTATCTAATGCTCGTATTTTAATATTTGTTTTTGCGGAAAATTCTTTTCGACTGAGACCTTTATATTCTATTTCAGAGCGTAAACGCTTCGAAAAATCAGTCATATTTGAAAAAATAACATAATTACGTCATTTTTGGCTTGAATTACACGTTATATCGTGTCATAATAATATATTGACAATATAACGTGTTTTATAATTTTTCATTTTTTACGATTTATTATCAAAAAAGGTGGTTTATATGAAAATTCATCGATTTTTATTTTTAATCCTTTTTATTACTACTAGTTTTAATTTAACTGCTGATGATTTTAGTATAACCGCTCGCGGCGCTATTGGGCGTCTGGAAGCTGTTACATCCGGTCCAATGTGGTCAGGCGATGGCGGAAAAAACATTCGTCTTGCAGTTGTTGCTCCAGAAATTCAAGGAGATGTACCGCCGTATCTTCCCATCTATATACAAGGTTTGTTAAATAACAATTTTGGTAAGTATTCCGCCGTAAACCTGATAGATCGTCAAAATCTTAACAGAATAATATCTGAACAAAACATTGCGGCAAGCGGAAGATTTTCAGATAATGATTTTGTTCGTATCGGGAATTTGGCAAATGCGCAATTTTTTCTTTTTGGAACAATTCAAAGACTGAGCGGAAATCGATTTTCTTTGCAGCTTTCTGTAACAGAATCCAGCACAGGTGTGCGTAAAGCGACATTTATGAAGGAAGGAACTCAAGCACAGCTTGAAGGAAGAGCGGCGCTTATAAATGAAGCAACTGCAG
>Ga0209755_10004189_pt1 | contig 17280 bp, 16 predicted proteins | sample TergutCo191P1_FD_187301 | JGI IMG/M metagenome (GOLD analysis project Ga0209755, IMG submission 187301) | Cornitermes sp. P1 segment gut microbial communities from Petit-Saut dam, French Guiana - Co191P1 (SPAdes) (version 2) | ecosystem: Host-associated > Arthropoda: Insects > Digestive system...
CTCTGTCAGCTATCTGGGATTTTTTGGGTTTAAAAGTAAGAAATCTAAGCTCTGGTTCGTGAGGTTAGTGTGGTTCGTGGTTAAACTCATCCTCTTCAAAAAAATTTTTCACTTTTTTTACGAATTTTTCCAGAATCGATAAAGCGCCATGCACGCTCACGCCATATATATATGTCTGTTTGTTCAGTTAAGACTGTGCAAGCAAAAACATCTTTTTTAGGAGAGCGTTATGAGTGTGTTTGCTTTTATGCCCTGCGGGGCTAACGGAATCATTGTCCGGGTTGAGACGGATATACGCAGGGGACTTCCCGGCGTTGATATTACAGGGCTTGCGGAAGGAGCTGTAAGAGAATCAAGGGAACGGGTGCGGGCGGCATTCAGAAATTCCGGTTTTAAATTTCCGGCGGACAGGATTTTAATCAATCTCGCGCCCGCGGGGTTAAAAAAAGACGGAGCTTCGCTGGACCTTCCGATTGCGCTGTCTGTCATGGCGGCGGCAGAACTCGCGCCTATTTTGGGAGACATCCTCGTAATGGGCGAGCTTGAGCTTTCCGGGAAAATACGCCCGGTACGCGGCGTACTTGCCGCAATCGCCGCGGGTTTAGCCGAAAACATTACAGAGTTTATTGTTCCTGCGGAAAACGCCGGAGAAGCGGCAATACTCTTAAACAAGGGCGCTCGTTTTGCCGCCGTAGAAAATTTACAAAACGCGGCGCATATATTATTTTTAAGAGAAGAAAAAGGCTGTCTTCCCGATCCTTTAATTCCGGCGCTGAACTCGATGTCGCATAACACAGCGGACGCGCACGGAAATACCGGCGATGATTTTTGCCATGTTCACGGGCAGATCCTTTACAAACGCGCTCTGGAAATCGCCGCGGCAGGCGGACACAATGTGCTTGTTTTTGGTCCGCCGGGCGCTGGAAAAACAATGCTCGCGCGCAGAATACAATCAATCATGGCGCCCTTGTCTCCTGATGAAGCTGTTGAAGTAACAAGGCTTCACAGTCTCGCGGGTCCCCGCGGTTTTAATTCATCAGATAAATTTATTGACAGCCTTATTACTAAACCTCCTTTGCGCGCGCCTCATCATACAGCCAGCGCGGAAGGAATTCTTGGCGGCGGTAAAATTCCGCGCCCAGGCGAAATTACTCTTTCGCACTTTGGAGTTCTTTTACTTGATGAAGCGCCGGAATTTAAAATTAATGTGCTTCAGGCGCTTCGCGAACCGCTGGAAGACAGAGTAATAAGCATAGTCCGCGCGGACGGACCTGTAAAACTGCCCGCCGAGTTTCAACTTTTGTTAACAGCGAATTCATGCCGATGCGGACGGCTTGGCATGCGCGATTCTGACAACGCCTGCCTTTGTTCATCACGCGAAATTAATTATTACTGGCGAAAATTCGGAGGCGCTCTTTTAGACCGCATAGAAATGCGGATTGCCGTTCTGCCGCCAAAAATCGAGGAGATGAGCGCGAAACCCGCCGCAAACGATGAAAGAAGCGCAATCATCGCAAAGCGAGTGCTTTCCGCGGTTGAAATTCAACGCCGCCGTTTTAAAAACACAAACATTCGCCGCAATGCTCTGCTCCCGGCAGGCAGCGCTAAGGAATTGTGCCCCATGAGCGAAAAGGCGGAAAACGCTTTTCACATAGCGATCTCAAAACTTGGTTTATCAGGCAGAGCTTACCACGGAATTTTACGGGTAGCCAGAACAATCGCCGATCTTGAAGGAAAGGATATTATCGAAACAGAGCATATTCTGGAAGCGGTACAGTACAGAAGACTTGGAGATGATCCTTATGACATCATTTCAATTTAGTTCCGGTATCGCTTCCAGGATGGCGTCATTAATTTTTCTACCCCGGCTTGAGCAGCCAAGTTTTCGATCCGGGCGAAATGAGCCGTGGAAATCACTGCCTTCGGTAATGTATAGCCCAAGATCATGAGCAAGCGCTTCCAGGCGGCGGCATGAGCCCGGCTTTGCCGTAGGGTGCCATGCTTCAAGACCTGCTAAACCCTTGTCTTGCAAATTTTTAATCATGTCGGGAAGCCTGCCCCACGCGACAAAAAGCGAAATGGGATGAGCGAGAATTGGAACTCCGCCTGATTCTCGGATTAAAGTAATCGCTTCGTCAAAGGCTAGCCCGTCCTTTGGAACATACAAAGGTCTCCCGACACCCAAATATCTCGCGAAGGCCTGATTTACATTTTTTACTATCTTTCGCTTTATAAGATACGCCGCGAAATGAGGCCGTCCAAGTGACTGGTTACTGCCTGACGTTCCGGCAATGAGCTTTAGCTCCTCCCATGTAGCGTCGATTCCCGCCTGATCATCAGAAACAGTCAGGCTTAGCTCATGCATCCTATCAAGAATTTCCCGATTGCGTTTCTCGCGCCGCCGAGCGAGCCCTTCAACCGCTTCTATAAAAGCAGGGCTCGGCGATTTTAACCCTAAACCAAGAAGATGAAACTCTCCTCCGGGACCGAGGCCGGGCGCTCCTGACCAATTGATGTTTACCTCAATTCCCGGAATAAAACGGAAGTTATTACCGGCGGCTTTTTCCTCATCCGCGGCTATTTTCGCGCTTTCAAAACCCCTGATTGTGTCATGGTCTGTGAGGGCAAGAGCGCGAATTCCCTGCTTAACTGCCTCTTTGATGAGTACCGCAGGCGGGAATTCTCCATCCGAAACATTTGAATGTGTATGTAAATCAACCATTTATCAATATTATACCAAATTTTTACCAATTTATATAATATACCGATAATAATAACAGGAAGCACCTCTTACATTATTGATTTTTTAGTTAAACATCATTAAAATGGTATTAGATATGGAGTTTTTGCTTGCCTAAGGACGGTTTATAAGTGTTTGAATATACATTATCAAATGGGATTATTGTCTCCCCGGGGAAAAAGGCGCAAGCGGGCAAACTCAGAATCAAGGGACAAAAAATCGTATCTTCCTCGGACAGCGGCGTTAAGATCAATTTAAAGGAAAAATCCTTCGTTTACCCTTCATTGATAAATACGCATGATCATTTACAGGGAAATTATCGTCCTCCTGTCGGTCCGAAAAAAGGGCAGTTTTATCTAACATGGCTGCCCTGGGATAATGATTTAAAAGCGTCAGACACATTTAAAGAACGTTCCAATTTAAGCCGCGAGGATCTTTACGCTCTTTCCGGTTATAAATGTTTATTTTCGGGCGTAACAACTGTAAACGATCATTTTCCTCATCAATTAAACAGTCAGATTTTACCGACACTGCCTGTCAGAGCGTTTCAGGAATATTGCCTTGCGCACGAATCTTCATCCTACGATTTAAAATGGGGTGACGGTATCGAAATTGAGCATAACCTGGCGGTAAAGAACAATTGGCCCTTTATTACTCACCTTAGCGAAGGTTTTGATAAAGAAGCCATGCAGAGTTTAGAGAATCTCGCGAAAATTAAAGTTCTTGATAAAAATTGCTTATTCATTCACTGCATTGGTTTCAGCGACGAAGATATTAAAAAAACGGCGAAAGCCGGCGCGAGCGTTTCGTGGTGCGGTTTTTCCAATATGTTTATGTTTAACGTAACAGCGAAAGTGCGCAAAATGATTGAAGCGGGCGTTAATGTAACAATTGGAACCGATTCATCGGCTACCGGCTCCGCGAATCTTCTTGCCGAGTTAAAATTCGACAGAGAACTTTACCGCAAGCTCTACGGAGAAGACCTTCCCGCGAAAAAAATATTCGAAATGGTTACTTCAAACGCGGCAAAGGCGTTCTTAATGCAGGATAGAATCGGCTCTCTGGAAGAAGGAATGTTAGGTGACATTCTTGTTCTTAAAGCAAAGGAAGATAACCCTTACGAGAACCTTGTTAACGCTGATATGAAGGACATTGAATTGCTCGTGCTTGAGGGAAAACCAATATACGGCGAAACACGTTTCCTTGATTTACTGAAGGGTACAGGCAAGGGAACAAATACTCTTCCTGAAGGATATACAAAAATTACTGTTGGAAAAAAAGAAATGTTTGTAAAAGGAGACCCCGCTGGTCTTTATAAAGAAGTCAGGAAAAAAGTCGGCTTAAAAAAAGTGCTTGATTATCTGCCATTTGAGCCGTCGGGAGATGGAGCTTAATGCCAAAACCAGCCCAATATCGTTCGGGGTCGCTTATTTATTTTAAGGGAGACCCTGCGGACAAAATATATATACTCCAAACAGGAAAGGTAAGTCTTGTATATCAGGATATAGAAACAGGAGCGGACGTAAGAGAAACTGTGCAGCCCGGCGAATTCTTCGGTGTAAAATCGGCGCTTGGCAAGTACACGCGCGAAGAAAACGCTGTCGCTCTCGCTGATACATCGGTAATGATTTTTACGGTTCCTGAATTTGAAGCCGTAGCGATGGCGAATTCCAGAATAGTAATGAAGATGTTAAAAGTTTTCTCTAACCAGATGAGGCGCGTTCATAAACAGGTTTCCAAGGTTTTAGCAAAAGAAGAACAGCCGCCCGCGGATGGTTTATTCAACATAGGCGAATTTTATTTAAAGAATAAGCGTTTTTCTCACGCGAAGCATGTATTCGGCCGTTATCTGACATTTTATCCCTCGGGAAAGAGCGCGCTTCAGGCGACAAAAAATATGGAAACAGCAGAGAACGCTCTGGCTCGTTACGGAGACGGCAAGGGACCGGGCGTGTCTGTCAGTCAGGTACCCGCTTCTGAATCTGCTTCGCCGCAAGTATCGCAAAGCAACACGGATAAAATAACAAAGACCTATTATGACGCTGTAAGCCTCGTTTCGCAGGGGAAGTATCAGGAAGCGTTTTTATCGTTTAAAACCATTGTTGACGCTGACGCGGATCCTGAATGGACAGGAAAGGCATCGTTCGAAATCGGGCGCTGTATGTTCCTTTTAAATAAATACGAAGAGAGCATAAAGTATTACACAAATATGCTTACAAAATTCCCGAAACATCCGAATCTTTCTGAAGTAATGTTTATTATGGGTCAGTGCAATGAAAAAATCGGCAGAAAAGAACAAGCGGCAGCTTTTTATAAAAAGATAGTTTCGATGGGCACAGATGAAACCACTATCGAAAAAGCAAAAAGGGCGTTAGGCGCCCTGGGAGCGTAAAATGGCTATGGACTTAGCGGCGTTTGGCCGTTTTTCGCGCACTATTCCAAAAGGCGATATTATTTTCTCCGAGTTTGAAATTGGAGATACGTTTTATTTAATTCAATCAGGCAGGGTTCAACTTGTAAAACTGGTTGGCGATATAGAAAGAACGCTCGACATTCTGCACCCTTCAGAAATGTTTGGTGAAATGGCAATTCTGGAAAACTCTCCGCGTTCGGCTACAGCCATTGCGCTTGATGAAGTAAAGGTGCTTGAATTTAATTCACAAAACTTTGAAATCCTGCTGCTTGGGAATCCGCAGATCGCTTTAAAACTTTTAAAGATGTTCTGCAAACGCATATACGATTCTAAGCGCCGCTTTATGATTCTTACGCTGCCGGATCAGCAGGCTAAAGTTGCCGACGTATTCCTTATGCTTGATGAGACTCAGCCTGATATCGATAAAACAAGCGAAAGACGCGAATTTAAAACTACTGTTGAAGGCGTAGCTCACTGGGCGGGAATGAGCTCGAATGAAGCAAGAGATATTCTTGGTCACTTTGTAAACCAAAGACGCGTAGAAATATTCCCCGACAGAATCACAGTAAAAAATATCAACGATTTCTCCCGTTTTGTCAGCTCTAGACGAAATAACTCCAAAGCAATATAATCAACGTATAATCGATATATAATCGGCTTTTAAGGAGGAATCTATGTCAGATTCTGAAAATCAATATGACAGCCCTCAGGCGCCTATTATCCCGGAGAAAAACCAGGTTGTCGGCAATTTAACAGCGACAATGATCGCGTATCTTAAAGAAGCCTCCCCGTGGTTAAAATTTGTCGGTATACTTGGATTTATCAGCTGCGGTTTAATTGTTCTTGGATCAATTGTTGTTATTATATTTTCTATCGCGGCCACAGCGCTTTTAAGTGAATTCGGCGATTTCCCAATTTGGCTTATCGCGCCTTTATATCTCGCGATGGGAGCGCTGCTTTTTTTCCCAAGTTTATTTACATATAATTTTGGAGAAAAAATTCGCAAATTCATGTTCAGCAATTCCGAGGAAGATCTGGAAGAAGCGTTCAAAAACAACAAATCCCTGTGGAAATTTTACGGTATTATGTGCATTATATCTCTCGCGATTACTCCGGTTTTAATTATAGTAACGATTATCGTTTCGGTTTTCGCGGCGTCAAGTCTTTTTTAAAAATGCCAAATAAACGTTATGCCAATTTTGACACTTCTTTAAAAGCGATAACTCCGGAAGGCGTAGAGTTTGTTCTTTCTCCTGTCGGGTTTCCTGTGCGCACTCTTGCCTACGCGATAGACGCAACAATTCAATGGACAATATTAATAATACTTTATATTGTATTCTCCATACTAAAGCATGCTTTTGGCATTTGGATATTTTACCTTATGTATTTTTTAATTGACTGGTTCTACCACGTTTTTTTTGATATTTTTTTTAGGGGACAAAGTCCGGGGAAACGCATGATGGGTATTAGAGTAATAAGAAACGACGGCTCTCCTATTGATCCTTCTTCGTCTTTATTGCGTAACCTTATGCGTTTCGCGGATTCCTTTTTTTGTCTTTTCTCGATCGCGTTTATTTCTATCGCGGCAAGTCCCGGCTTCAGGCGAATTGGCGACTGGGCAGGCGGCACATTAGTGGTTTATTCTTCAATCGCGAAAAATTCTCCGCGCAGTTCATTAAAAGCGCTTTTAGAAAAATATGATCCTGTAAATCCCGCGAGACCTCTGTCTCAAAATGAAAAGCAGGCTATTTTAAACTTCGCGAGACGTTATCCCCTGCTTGGAGAAGCAAGAGCAAATGAAATTGCCGGGCTTTATGTCCCTTACTTAAAAAACGATGATACAGTTTTTAATAATTCTGATTCTGCTTATCTTATTGGAATTGCCCGTAAACTGTCAGGTGAAATATAATGACAGAACAAAGTTTTATACAAAGGCGAAGCGGTATTTGGAATGAATTTTCGGTTCTTGCGAGAGGGAAAAAAGGAGATTTAAAAAAAGGCGCTGTTCAATTTGTAAAGCGATACAGAGAAATAACTCAGGATTTAAATACAGCAAAAGCAAATGGTTATGATCCTGTTTTAATTGAAAGACTAAACGCTCTTGTAAATGAAGGAAACCAGATTCTTTACAGCCGGCAATCTCTTCCATTTAAACCATTAATCAATTTTTTATTAAAAACATTTCCGCAGAAAGTTCGTTCGCAATGGAAAGGCATTCTTGCGTCTTCTCTTCTTTTTTACGGCATTATGTTTTTATTTGGATTAATGTGCGTACATTTTCCCGGTATGTCAGGCGATTTAATGTCAAGATACGAACTTGATTCCATGGAAAGAATGTACGATCCAAACAGCTATAGTTATTTACAGCCGCGGAATGTATCCGGCGACGCTGATATGTTTGGATTTTATATTTATAATAATATTTCTATTGCTTTTAGAACATTCGCAGGCGGTATATTCGCCGGAATTGGAAGTCTCTTTTTCCTTTGTTTTAACGCCGGAATTATCGGCATTATCGGCGGGCATTTAATCGGAGCCGGTTACGCGAACACTTTTATTCCATTTATAATCGCTCACGGCGCGTTTGAATTAAACGCCATTGTTTTTTCCGCTCACGCCGGACTGCTTTTGGGTTACAGCTTCTTTGTTACAAAAGGATTAAGCCGCTCAGCGTCAATAAAAAAAGCAGGCATTGTCGCCTTTCCGATTATTGCCGGAAGCGCTTTAATGCTTGTTTTGGCGGCAGTGATAGAAGCATTTTGGTCGTCGAATTATCATTTCCCTATACAACTGCGAATTGGCGCCGGTATCTTTTGCTGGGTTTTAGTTCTTTTTTATTTTTTATTTGCAGGTAAAACTTCTTCCGAGAAAGAGCCTGAGGAAAAACAATGAAACTCAATATAAATACCGAAGTAAACATAAGACATAAAAATTTCCAGGAAGCTGCTGACTCGGGGCTCCTTTTATGGCGGGAAAACTTTATTTATTTTCTTCCTTTATTTACAATTCCGCTTTGGATATGCGCTTTTGCCTCGCGGTTTCTTTTACCGGAAAAGTTTCAAATATTTTCATGGCTGGTAATCTGGTATTTAAAACCTTTCTTTGACAGAATTATAGTGCATATAATTTCTATCAGGTTCTTTGAAAGAGACGCGGGTTTTAAACGTTTGTTTAAAGGTTTATGGAAAGCTATGTTCCGCGGATTAGCAGGCGATTTATTATGGAGACGTTTTAGTCCCTTGCGTTCCGCGATGATGCCGATGCGTGTTTTGGAAAAAAATTTAAAACCCGGAAAATTAACATCAACGCGTAAAAAACATTTAAAAAAAGGCGGTTTGGATTACGGATTTCTGCTTACTATATGGGGATTGTGCGTTGAATTCATGTTATTACTTGGAGGATTTATTTTCTTTAACGTAATAGATGTATTGATGCTGGGCGGAATTATAGATATGTTTGATTTCGCGTCTATAGAGATATATCTATTCGCGGCATGGTGTCTTAACCTTATGATAATAGAAACCATTTATGTATGCATGGGTTTCAGCCTGTATATCAACAGCAGAATAACTGTTGAAGGCTGGGATTTAGAAATAATTTTTAAAGATTTCGCTGAAAAATTCAAAGAGAACACGAAGACGGCTATAGCGATTATTTTTTTAACGGCATTTTTATTCGTGCCTTCTATTTCTTATTCCGAAGAATTAAAAGAAGATTATCCACATGAAGAATTGCAAAAAATTCTGGAAAATCCGGATTTTGGAAGCAAAAAAGATTCATGGGGTATACGTTTTAAAAACGAATTAAATAAAGAAGATGATACAAATGTTAATTACGATAAATTATTGGCATTATTAAGAAAGTTACGCGAATTTTTCGCAAGCGGTCTTCGTATTCTGCTTATTTGTGTAATCGCGATCTTAATAATTTTAATGATCATTTATGCCAGAAAAATAAAATTTAAAAAATACAAGAACAGTGAAATATCTTCTGAAAGTATTTTAACAGCTAAAACTATAGAAGACCCAAAAACGCTTTTAGACAAGGCGATAGATTATAATTCACAGGGCAATATCCGTCTCGCGTGGGGTTATTGTACCGCGGCGGCAATTCAATCATGGCAATTTTACAGAGGAATAATTTTCCCTTATGACGCGACAGAAACTGACTGCTCAAAATTAATTAATATAAAAGCCGCGGACGCTTCATCAAATATATGCTCTCCTAGTGAGGCTTGCGTCTTTGACAAGTTAATTAAAAACTGGATATACTTTGCTTACGCCGGACGGCTTCCCTCAGAAGAAAATTTTACAGAAGCCGTTGATTTTTGCGTATTGATAAGGAATAAAAATGGGTAATAAGATTTATATTTTTATCGCCATTATTATTGTCTTTTGCCTGACCGGGCTTGTAATCTATTCCTATTTTGAAATATATCCCAGGCAAAAAACCATTTATCCGTCAACTGAAGCGGAAAATAATTCATTCCTTGCGGCAGAGCGCTGGCTAAAAGCGACAGGGCATAATATTAGAATAAGTGATACCATTTCATTAATAAACATTACAGAAGCGCATGAAAGGGTTGTAATAATCAACAACTGGATGTTTAATCCTGAAGAAGCAGAAAGGATCATTGAATGGATAAAACAGGGACATTTCCTTATCGTTTTTGAAGATATCACTGATATAGATCCTAAGCTAATTGAGATTTTAAGCAAACATGGAACCATTATTGAAGATGAAGTAAATGGGAATAAACTCACCGAGATTCAAATTGGAAATGGATCTATCACATCAACCGGCACATCCCGCTTTATGTATAACAAATATTTATTAGATGAAAATAACGCGCGGTTAACATGGAAATTAACAGGCGCTCGGACTGATGAAACTAACATGGACATACTTTTTATAAGACAGACAAAATGGAAAGAATCTAAATCTATATTTGGCGCGATTATGGAAAGAGGAAATTTTACACCTGTAATAATTTCCGCGCTATTATTAATATTTATCGGTTTTTGGGCAGTTATTCCGCGCTTTGGTCTTGTGTCTAACGACAAGCAAAAAAAATCAAAACCAATAAACGAGCGCTTTACAGCGGAAATACGTTTTTTAAAAAAATATAAAGCTCTTGATTATTATCTTGATAAAAATGAAAAATGTGATTATTCATATAATGAACTAATAAATCAATATCGGAGAAAATTCAATGGAAACACAAAAAATTGATGTGGAAACCGCTTCCGGCAAACTGGAACAGGTTAAAAACGAAATTGCAAACGCTTTTATCGGGCAAAAGCAGCTAGTGGAGCATGCTTTAATTACCATAATCGCGGGCGGGCATCTTCTTGTGGAAGGCGTACCGGGTCTTGGAAAAACACTTTTGGTTCGCGCTATCGCTAAAACAATCAGCGGCGATTCAAAGCGGGTGCAATTTACTCCCGACCTTATGCCTGCGGACATCACCGGCAACATCATGCTGGACCCTTCAAGCGGAAAATTTATCACCCGCAAAGGACCAATTTTTACAAACTTGTTTATCGCCGATGAAATTAACAGAGCGCCGGCGAAAACGCAGGCTGCTCTGTTTGAAGCAATGCAGGAGTTTCAGGTAACGCTTGACGGCGAAGAACACAAACTGCCTTCTCCCTTTATGGTTCTTGCTACTCAAAATCCTTTTGAGCATGAAGGAACCTATCCTCTGCCCGACGCGCAAAAAGATCGCTTCCTTATGAAGATAATCGCTGATTATCCTGAACAGGAAGAAGAAAAAATAATGGTAACCCGCGTTTTAAACGGAGAAATCGGAGCGGAACTTTCTATCGCGGCTGTAAACGCTGTGCTAACAACAGATGAATTAAACTCGATTAAAAATCTGTCCGCTTCACTTCATGTAGATCCGCTAATAGTGGATTACGCGGTACGCATTACAGCGGCAACAAGGGAAACACCCTCTGTCGAAACAAGATCAGGTCCCAGAGGAAGCCTTGCTCTAATCCGCTGCGCACGCGCCAGAGCTCTTTTAAATGGCAGAGACTTTGTGCTGCCCGATGATGTAAAGGCAATTTCAACCGAGGTTCTTGCACATCGTCTTACACTTTCCGCGGAAAGCGAGCTTGAAGGATTGAATGCGAGACATATTATAGATAATCTTTTATCCAAAATTGAAGCGCCGCGGGGAATTACAGAAGAATGATTAAAACAATTTTTCTTCCCGGCAGAACTTTTTTTATTCTTACTCTTTTCTATTTATTATTCGCATGTTTTGCTTTTTTCTTTGAGTTTGTTTTTTTATTCTGGTTTTTAACAGGCTTTTGCCTGCTGCCAATAATTATTGGCGATCTGCTTCTCTTGCTTTTAACAGGGGATCGTTTAAAAGTTAAAAGAGAGGTGTCGTCTTCATTAGCGCAGGGAGAAACCGCGCGCGTTAAATTGTTCATTAGCCGCGACGGTTCTTTACTGCCCTACTCTATACGTCTTTTTGATCTATACCCCGATTCAATGAACTCCCGGGTCTTTCCCGCAAAATTAAACAGAAAGTTACTCAAAGACTCAGAAACTTTTGTTTTTGAGTACAGCTTAACGCCCGAAAAACGAGGTAAGTGGTATTTCGCGGGAACTGAATTTATACTGTCTTCGATACTTCGTTTCTGGAAAATGCGCGTAACACATGAGAATATTAGTTATGGCAGAACCTATCCTAATTTTAAACAGCTCGCGCGCGGGCTGGATCTTAAAGGAAACCCGCAGAATGAAGATGTAAAACAAATACGAAAACGCGGGCATGGTATGGAATTTGAAAGTTTGCGTGATTATCAAGAAGGAGATTCTATTCGTTCGATAGACTGGCGCGCGACAAGCCGTAACCGTCAGCTTGACGGAAGATTAAAATTGATTGTTCGCAATTATCAGGAAGAAAAGGATCAGCAGATTTTATTTATTATCGATTCAGGTTACAGGCTGCCGGATGAGCAATTTGACAGCGCGCTTAACGCGATGTTGCTGCTTTCTTATGTCGCTCTTAAACACGGTGATTCAGTCGCAGCCGCGAGCTTTGGCGCGCGCGATCTTTGGATACCGCCAAGAAAAGGAATAAACGCATATAACGGTCTTATGAACAGACTCTATGATCTGCATAGCGAACCTGTTCCATCATCACCTTTTTCCGCGATGGAAAAAGCTTTAAGCCATTTAAACCGGAGAAGTTTTATCATTTTTATTAGTAATTTTCGCGAGGAAGATGGCGAGTCTTTATCGTGGATCCTTCCGCGCATAAATCAACGGCACCTGCTTTTAATGGTAAGCTTCCGGGAAAAGGAAGCCGAAGAACTCGCCTTCCCGCAGTCCTCAACATTAAAAAGCGATGAAAAAATCCTGGAAACCGCGGCGGCATATTCATATCTGGAAAAGCGCCGCCGTATGTACGCAAAATGGGAACATTCCGGGCTTTTGGTACTGGAGACATCTGTTTCTCATATTTCATCCGCTTTAATAAATAAGTATCTAGATGTAAAAAAATCTGGTAAATTGTAGTATATTTAATGTATGGGTGGAAAAAAGTTACTTGTATTCTCAGATTCCCACGGCAGTGTCTCTGCGCTAACGGCAGTCTTTGATTGGGCAAATGCCTTTATTCCGCCTAATGGCACAATTTGCGCGGCTGCCTGCTGCGGCGACGGTCTCGCGGATCTACGCGCCGCCGCTGACGCGACCGGTTTTTACAGTGACTGGAAAATTGTTCTTGGCAACAACGATTACGGAGTTCAGGCTCCGGAATCTGCTGTCTTTGAATTCGCGGATCATCGTTTTTTTATGGCACACGGACATCGTTATGGTTTATACGGCGGTTACAATAACTTACTAGCGGCAGCGAAAAATTCGGACGCGGACATCGCCTTATTCGGGCACAGCCACATTCCTTTTTATAAAGTTGTTAACGGCATCACTCTGATAAATCCGGGAAGCGTCGCCCGTCCGCGCAGCAGAGTAGGTGCAAGTTTCGCTGTAATTGAATGTCCCGAAGGTGAGGCTGTAAAAGTTGAATTCTTCGGCTTGGGTGCGCGCGGCGCTATCAAACCGGTTAAGATTTAAAAAAGCTACTTTTTTCCCCCGAATAATGTCGCTTACTCTACTTTTTTCCCTTGAAAAATGTAGCTTACTCTACCTTTTTCCCTTGAAAAATGTAGCTAAATTGACTAAAATTATTAATATGAAACGCGCGATATACAATGACCTGTTATTATGGAAAAAATCGCCTGACCGTAAGCCTTTATTACTGCAAGGAGCCCGCCAAACGGGTAAAACATGGCTCATGGAAGAATTCGGGAAAAATGAGTATAAAAAGGTAATTTCACTTAATTTTGAAAAGCAGCCGGAAATTTCTGCTTATTTTGACGATGATGTAAGCCCTGCAAAAATAATACTCAGTCTGGAGCAGCGTTTTGCCATAGATATAGAAGCTGAAAATACCTTAATTATTATGGATGAAATACAAGAATCAAAACGCGCTTTGAATTCGCTAAAATACTTTTGCGAAGAAGCGCCGCAGTACCATATAATCGCGGCAGGAAGTTTTTTAGGCGTTGCATTACACGGCAGTTTCCCTGTAGGCAAGGTTGACAGGTTAACGCTCTACCCTCTTTCTTTTTATGAGTTTCTGGAAGGAATAGGCAAGGAGCGTTATGTGCAAACAATTAAAAAATTTGATTTTGAGTTAATCCGCTCTTCGTCCGGTGACTATGAAAAACTGTTAAAAACTTATTTTCTTGTAGGAGGCATGCCTAAGGCGGTTGCGGCTTTTGCCGAACGTGAAGATTTAAGAGAGGTTCGAACAATACAAAATAATATTTTAGCGGATTATAAGGATGATTTTTCCAAACATATTACGCCGTTAAACGCGCCAAAAGTAGAAATGATTTGGAATTCCATTCCTCGTCATTTATCAAAAGAAAAAAAGAAATTTATATATAAGGAACTCGCAGAAAACGCAAGAGCATATTCATACGAGGACGCTATGAATTGGCTCTTTAACACCCGGCTTGTTTACAAAGTTCTACGTACAGAAGAAAACAAATTACCTCTTGCAAGTTTTGCGGATGACAAAGCCTTTAAACTGTACATGCTCGACTGTGGGCTATTCTGCGCAAAAGCTGAAATTGACATTACTGTTTTTTTTGAACATAACAATGAATTATTAAGCTTTTTTAACGGCGCAATCGCGGAGCAATTTGTCTTGCAGGAACTAATTACCGCGGGCTTTAAACCTTATTACTGGGGCAGGGAGAAAGGCGAAGCCGAAGTGGATTTTATCATTCAATGGATCAACGAAATTGTCCCTGTAGAAGTAAAATCCGGCTTTCGTAAAAAATCAAAAAGCCTTGATGTATACAGGCAGATGCATAACCCAAAAATAGCAGTTAGAACAACATTAAGAAATTACGGCGTAATGGACGGGCTCTTTTCGGTGCCGCTTTACATGATTGCAAGCATTGGGGATATCCTTTTCTGACTTGCCTGATTTTCCGGATTTTTCATTGGTAACAACAGAGAGCAATGAAACTGACGAGTCATAAACAAAAGAACTCTCACATAGAACCGCAGGTTCTCAGCACAAAGGCACGGAGGAATTTAAAACAACATTCTGCTTTAATTTCGATTTTAATAGATTGTATACCAATTATTAAAATTAAGATTCAAGTTAAGATTGTTGTATCTTGATCCTCTGTGGTTGAACTTCTTCTCTTAATCCGTGTAAATCCATGTTATTTGTTTCGTGTTATGTTTACAGATTATTTCTTTGGTAACAACAATCTATTATCTACCTCGACTAAAACTTTTAGTTGTTGTTTTGCCATTTTTCTGCTCTAAACCTGCCGATTTCGGTAGGTTTAAAATCAAAGTTATACAGGCATTCCCAAGCATATTTGCGTATCCTATGTTATTTCAAAATGTTGGCTTTTGCTTTGGCAGCCAACCATCAGGAACATTAATAATATTACCATTGTAATTTATTTGTTTTGGTAATAATGATTTTTTCAAGTCTCTGTCTTGTATCTTTTTGAAAAAGTCGGCATGTTGTTTTAGGTTCATGGCGGACTGGTTCTGCGGTACTATTATTCCAACCTTTTTATTGGGGCAGAGTTTTTTAAGTTTGGTTATAACTGGGGCAAGATCGCTGTCACCTGATAGGATTAAGGCTGTGTCGAATTTATCTGTCATACCGTCAGCAAGTAAGGTTATGGCAATATTTATATCGGTTTTCTTTTCTTCGTGGGATTGGTAACATTTTGTGCATAATGGACATCTTCTGTCTCGAATTGTAAATTTGCCTAATATATCTTTTACGCCTACGGTGCGGAGAGCGTGAATGTTCTGAATAACCTTTGAGCAAAAAAAATGCCAGGCACACTGCCCGGCGGGGGCAAGCATCAATAGTGCTCGCGGGTACATTTATAATATACGGCATTTTAAAGAAAAATGTCAAGTGTTTTCATACGTAATCTACACGGTTATATGGTCACAAATTGTAACCTTTGATTTTTCTCTTCTTCTATTCATCATTAAATCTCCCCCACTCTTTCAATGCTCTAACCGTTATAAATGTTAGAAAAATGGAAATAACCGCCACTATGGGAATAATGATGAAATTAATTTTTTCCAATGGCGGTTACCTCCTTTGAAATGGATTAAAGAAGAAAAAGAGATAAACTACAGAGTACACAGAGATCACGGAGTTGTTATTCGAAAGCTCCCCTTCTTCCTCCGTGACCTCTGTGGTTGATCTTCTCTCCCCTCCCCCCAAAAAAAAGAGCGAAGAAAAACCCCCTGCTCCTTCAGCTTACAAATGTATATTGAAAAATCATTAAAAACATGTTATTTTTAAAGCATGGCAACAATTTCAATGTTCTATGAAATATTAATAAGGATGTATAAAAATGTATTTATCTGTAAAAAAGGTAAAACCGTTAGCTAATTATAAATTAGAATTAACATTTGAAAATAAAGAAAAAAGAATATTCGATGTAAAACCATATTTAAACACCGGGTTATTTAAAACATTAAAAGATGAAAATATTTTTAACATGGTAAAAGTTTCCTATGATTCAATAGAATGGCCGAATGGAGTAGATTTAGATCCTGAAGTATTATACGAAAAAGGCAAAGTAAAAGCGAAAGAAGCTTTATAATAAAAACCTCTCGCCAAGACGCTAAGCTCACAAAGACCGCCAAGAAGGAAGAGGAAGAATTTTAACCACAAACCTCACGAACAGCACGAACCTGTTATCCGCAATTTTTTCTTAAACCAAAAAATCTCTGAAAGCTCTCAGATATTATTTGGATTTAAGATTAAGACATCAAAGCACAAGTTCGAATGGTTAGTGTGGTTCGTGGTTGATCCTCCCTCTCCTTTATTCTTTATTAAATCTCCCGCACTCTTTCAAGGCTCTAATCGAAAAAAATATTAGAAAAATGGATTAGAGAAGATTTCACACACGCCCGATAACGCATGCGAGCCGGCGAGCATGTTAATTTATAAAATTAAAACGGCGAGAGCCCAAATAAAAGTAATATTTTGTATTAGAGCTTCAGGGCGAGGCACAAAGGCACAAAAGAATTGTTTCCCTATCCTTTGCGTCCTTGTCATGTCTTTATTAGATACTATGCGTTGCTTTTTTCATTACGACTGGCAATAAATCCCCAAATTATTAGAGGCAGAACAACTGCAAGCATGAAAATAATTAACCACATACACTACTCTCAATATCCTCGTCTGCTTCTACATCAGTACAAACAGAGTTTGCAAGTTCTTTTAACTCACGCAGTTTTTCTACTAAAAGATTTTTGTTTGGTAAATGGAGTTGATAGTCGGCTACGAGCGCAGGGGATAGGCTTCTGCTTAATGCGTACTCTACTACCATATCGTCTTTGCCTGCGCATAGAATTAAACCTACACTTGGGTTTTCGTTTGGTTTGCGAACATCACGATCAAGAGCTTCAAGATAGAATTCTAACTGTCCTATGTGTTCGGGTTGAAACTCAGTTACTTTTAATTCTATTGCCACAAGGCATGATAAAGAGCGATTGAAAAATAATAAGTCTATAAAGAAATCTCTGTTACCTACCT
>Ga0209755_10004190_pt1 | contig 17272 bp, 15 predicted proteins | sample TergutCo191P1_FD_187301 | JGI IMG/M metagenome (GOLD analysis project Ga0209755, IMG submission 187301) | Cornitermes sp. P1 segment gut microbial communities from Petit-Saut dam, French Guiana - Co191P1 (SPAdes) (version 2) | ecosystem: Host-associated > Arthropoda: Insects > Digestive system...
CATCGGTTTATACAGGCGAAGGATCGTTTTCCAATAGCAGTTGTTTCCATATTCAAAAAAGAAACAACGTAAATGCAGAAACAAATTTGCAAGAATGGTTAACAGAGCAGATGCCTTATGCTGCAATCAATGAAACTCAAAACGTAAGAGAGACGGCAATTGCTGCTGTACGCGCCTTGGGTACGCCGCGTAATTTGGAGCCTGCAAGAGGCAGACGTTTTACTACAAGCGATTTGCAAACACAAAGAAGCATAAACTTTTCATGGCAGGCAGTAAGCGGAGCGAATGCTTATTTTATTACGATATACAGACAAAGCGGAAACAGAAGACGACAGATTTTTATATCGCAGCCTTTAGCCCGCGCCGGCTTCTCACTCGATAACTTGAGTATTTTAGACAATGGAACTTTTATTTGGCAGGTAGAAGCTATAAAAAGGAGAGCAGATGGCACGATTGAACAGCGCGGAACCGCCGCAGAAAGCGTTTTTATAATGGATATTGCCTTGCCGGGAAGGATTCGGACAGAAGATGTGGAGATAATCGATGAATAAAAACCCGCTTTTTTTATTTCTTATTATTAATTTATTTTTAATATTGGTTCCTGTTTTTATTAGCGCGCAAACTAATGAACGTGTTTTTTCGCGGCGGCTTTCGTGGCAGGAAGACGAAAATGTTTATCGTTATGCGGTAGAAATTGATAAAATGGAGAACGGAACTTTTCGCCGCCATTTAAGCGAATTTACTGCGGCATCATATATAAATGTGTCTCTGCCCGAAGGCGAATACCGCTACAGGATAATTCCCCATGATATTCTTGATCGTCCGACGAGAGGAACGCAATGGATACGTTTTGAAGTTTATCCAACAGAAACGGAACAAAAAAATGAGAGCGGCGAATTATATGCGCGTTATCATACAATAGGTATTTGTGCAGGCTCATCTTTTATCGATCCTGTAATTGCGGCAACAATTCACGGAAGTTTTTCTCCGTTAAAATATTTTTTTATACAGGCAGGCGTTGACATAGGATTTATAAGCACGTTTGAAGAAGTTGACAATTATTATTCATTGTATCCATTTTTAAACATAGGTTTTTTCCTGCCATTAAATGCTAATGCGGGATTTTATACGGGAGTCGGAATAGGATTTCAATACAGCAGTTATACAGTTTTAAACGAAACCGTCGATATTTCAATATTTGTATTTAACGCTGCAGTAGGCATGGTTTTATGGGACATGATCAATGTGCAGTACACAATTAAAACCAATTTTACAGGGGTTAACCATTTAGTTTCGATTGGATATGTTTACAGATTTAAGGAGAGGTTATGAAGAAAAAAATATTTGTATTCTTAATAGCTATTATAATTACCGGCTGTTTGTTATATGATCTGGATGAACTTTTGGCGCTGAGGATTGAGAATACAGGCAGCGAAGAAGGTAACAAAGGCGGAGAAGAAAGTGATGATACCAACGACGGTGATGAAGATGATACCAATGGTGATGATGCAAATATAGTTTATGATTGCTTGGTTGACGGACATATCTTTGTGAATTTTACAATAATTGAAGCTACTTGTATAGTTGCAGGAAGTGAAACAAAAGAATGTATTGTATGCGATTATATAGAAAATAAAATAATACCAGTTAATGACAATCATGCCTTGAGTACAAATCCAAATTTCAGCAAAGGTGTAGAACTCACAAGCTGCACAAACGGATGCGGAAAAATAAATAATTATTTATTTGATTATAAAATAGGCGACACTGTGAATGATAGTGCAGGAGGAGTAGTTTATTATGTCGCTGACGGAAAAGACGGAAGGCCATTGGGTTTCACATTTTATAATAATGAGGCTGATACAGTTGGTACAACAGCTTATTACCTTGTTGCCGCTCTCGGCAATTTTTTAGCCGCTTATACATGGTTTCCTTCTTCGTCGAATGAGACGGAAATACCCGGTACATTAAATGTTATAGGCAGTGGTATGAAAAACACAAGACTTATTATAGCAATTATGGGAAATCCATCCGGTAATTATGCCGCCGCGCGGGCATATAACCTTAAGGAAGTTGATACATGGTTCCTTCCAAGCATTAACGAGCTTTCATTACTTTTAGAAAGCAAAATTTCAATGTTGAATTTAGATTCTTTAAATGGTTATTGGTCTTCATCACAATCAAGCATATATGAAGCATTTTATTATTTTAGAAATGAAAATGGCGTTTTTATACAGGGTATTGACGGATATAATGCTTTGCATTATATCCGTCCCATCAGGGCTTTTTAAAGAAAGTTATTAAATAAATTTAAAGGAGTGTTTTATGTCAGATGAATTGAATGTTTTAAAAAAGAATTATGAGAAACTTGGAGGTTGGCTTTTAGTTTTCGTAATTTGTCAAGGTGTATTTTTTGCATTAAATACGCTTGCCGTATTTGGTAATGCTCTGTTTTTCAATACCGGTTTGCCAAATTTTTATACGATTATGATGTATATTTTCCAAGTTTGTATAAGCGTTTTTTACATTAATGCAATTATAAAAAAACCGCCTAACGCTTTATTCCATGTTAGAAACCTTCTGCGCGTTTTTGCCATATTAGGAGTAGCTCCATTTGTGTTAATTGTTTTTTTAGGACAGCTGCAATCAGAATATGAATATTCTTCTACGTTTCTTTTTAATCCTTTTATGATAGCTCTGGTTATTTTCAATTTATCCTGGCAGTTCGGCTGGTTCATGTATTTTAAAAAATCAAAAAGAGCCGCTGTTTATTTTGGAATATTGGATTCTAAATCCATCGGTAATATTCAGGAAGCAGAAAAAAATATGGAGCAGGAAGTAATAGACGCTTTCATGCAGCATAACGCTGTCTCTAAAGAAACTGCGGTTGATCCAAAACTTTTATCTATTGATATTCTGGATATAAAAGGCAAACACGCGTTAATTGTACATAATATGAGATTTATGAATCGTCAAATTATTGAAGTGAATGGAAAATTTTATTATGACGCCTCAAGCAAGGGTAAATATATCGGCAATGTGCCTGTAAAATTTTTTAAAGTAATTGGGATAATTTTACTGATATGTTTAATAATATTATTAATTGCTAATATTTTAATAAAGACAGGATAATGAGGCTGTAACAAGCTCAATTACTGAGGTTTTTAAAGGTTGTAATTTCTTTGTATCTAAAGCAGCTTGTTAGATGATCATTTATAATGCCTGTTGCCTGAAGATGCGAATAAATAATTACGCTGCCAAGGAACTTAAAGCCCCTTTTTTTTAAATCGGCGGAAACTGTATCCGATAATTCTGATCTTGCAGGAATTTCACCTAATGTTTTATATTTACCGGTAACAGGTTTCCCCTTTGTAAAGCTCCAGATATAATCGGAAAAACTGCCGAACTCTTTTTGAATTTCCAAAAAATGTTTTGCGTTATTAATAGAAGCTTCAATTTTTAATCTATTTCTGACTATCCCTGCGTCTGCCAGCAATTTTTCTTTTTTTGCATCCGTGTAGCGGGCAACTTTTTTTGGATCAAAATTGTCGTATGCCTTTCTGTAATTTTCGCGTTTCCTTAGAATCGTAATCCAGCTTAAGCCCGCCTGTGCGGATTCCAGCACTAAAAATTCAAAATGTTTTTGGTCGTCATAAACAGGCACACCCCATTCTGTATCGTGGTATTTAACATATAATTCGTCATCGCCGCACCATTGGCATCTTTTCATTTTTGTATCCTCATACTATAATAGCATAATGGCTCAAGATATATCAATAATAATACCTTGTTTTAATGAGGAAAAATCAATCCCTGATATATGCGAAGAAATTAATAAAACATTAACGTCCATAAGTAAACAGTTTGAGATTATTTTTATAGATGACGGCTCGCGCGATAATACGCTTGATGTTTTACGCAATCTTGCAGATCAGGATACGCGCACGCACTATATTTCTTTTTCGCGTAATTTTGGGAAGGAAGCCGCTTTGCTTGCCGGATTACAAGCCGCAAAAGGCGATTACATTATAACCATGGATGCAGATAATCAAGATCCGCCTTCATTAATTCCCGATATGCTGGAAGCCGTTTCTTCGGGAGAATTTGACTGCGCAGGCACACGGCGCGTAAACCGTAAAGGAGAACCTGTAATCCGCTCATTTTTTGCGCGTCGATTTTATAATCTCATGAAAAATATCGCCGATATTGAGGTGCCGGACGGCGCAAGGGATTTTAGATTAATGAACAGAAAATATCTCAATGCGCTTTTAGAATTGCAGGAAAGAAATAGATTTTCTAAAGGTATTTTTCCGTGGATTGGATTTAAAATTAAATGGTTTGAATATGTTAACATAGAAAGAAAAAAAGGAGAGACGAAATGGTCTTTCTGGAAATTATTTTTATATTCACTTGACGGGATTGCAGCTTTTTCTTCTAAACCGCTTGCAATTGCTTCATTTATGGGAGTTATATTTTTTCTGGCATCACTTGTATCAATAGCGTTTGTTATTGTAAGAAGACTTGTTTGGGGCGATCCTGTAAGCGGCTGGGCATCGACAGTTTGCATTATTCTTTTATGTTCAGGAATTCAGCTTTTTACAACAGGAATATTGGGACAGTATGCCGCTAAAATTTACACAGAGGTGAAAAAACGTCCGCATTTTATAATTAGGGAGTCAAAATGAAAAGGAGTTTGCAAAGTATTATTATTTTATTCGCTGTTTTTGCCGTTGTTTTTGGAATCAGAATATTTTGGTTTACGCAAAAAGACGGATTTCATGTCGATGAGGGCATGACATTAGCGCTGACAAATTACAGTGATTATATTACGCAAAAAAATTATGAGTACGACAGGGAATATTCAGGCAGGGAAATAAAAGAAATAAGCCTTATAGGCGGCAATAGCCTAAAAGATGCGTTAGGCGACATTAAATCGCTGTGGAAGGATAACCGTGACCCGCCTCATACGAATCTATATTATACAATTTTGCGTATTTCGCTGATCGGAATAAATTCCGCCGATATTAAACCGATTATTTTCAGGGGTGCAATTTTAAATTTGCTTATTTTTACAGTATCGTTTATTTTTCTGTTTTTATTAATAAAGCATCTGTTTCCCGATTCTGTATTGGTTCAATATACCGCCGTTTTATGCGCTTTTTTATCAACAGCGTCAATTTCCAATACAATGTTTTTAAGGCCGTATCAAATTCAAGAAATGATGTTTATAATTTTATGTTGTCTTTTTATAAAGATTATAGATTTAGAAAATAATCTTCTAAATAAGAAAAAATATTTTTTAAACGAACAGATATTTCTTATTGCATTAATTGTTGGTATTACTCTTTTAACGGGTTATTATGCAGTTGTATTTATCGGTTTAATGGGATTATATGTTATTATAAAAAAATGCAAAGAAAAGCGTTTTAAAGATATTTCATTTTATATATTAATTTTAGTATTGGGATTAATTATTGCCTTTGTTTTATATCCAAAATATTTTGACGGCTTTAAATCGTATCGCGGAACAGAAACAATAAAAACATTATCTGTAAATACATTTGAAAACTTAAAAGTTTCCACACTTGCGGCTTTTTCTCTGTTAATAAATCATTTTTTTACAATACAAACTATTGCCGTGTGTCTTTTTTGCACAGGGTACATTATTTTTTACAAGCAAAAACTTGTTATCCCAAAACATGCGTTATTTATTTTTATGGCGGCAATCGTTTATATTTTTGTTACATTGATAATTGCGCCGTATAAAATTCTGCGTTATGGAATGCCCGTATATCCATTTTTAGCGATTTTGCCGGTTATATTAATTAATTCAATACTCGGTAAATCGCGTAAAACGGCGATAATTGCAGCCATTCTGCTATGCGTAAGTTTTTTACCGAACGCATTTAATAAAAATAAAATTGAAAATCTTTTTATAGATAAACCGGCTCAATACGTATTTGCACAGAATGCAGAAACGCCTGTTTATATTTTTATGTATTATTTTGAGGAATGGAACTATATTGCAACATGGAAATACGGAAATCTGGTTCCATATTTAAACAACGAACAGAAATACTATTTTATCAAAGACTACGAAGAACTCAACTCTTCGCCATATAATGAATTTTATGTAATTATAGAAAATTTTCCTCCTATAGTTGAGTTTAACAATGAAAATTATGAAGTAATTGAAGAATTTAATATTTCTACAGGAGAGCCTGAAACTCCTTCCGGTTTGGGGTATTATTATATTGGTAAAAAGGTAAGACGAGTTAAAACAGGAGAAATATAAAAATGGCAGGGTTTATTCCATACCTTTATCTTGCAGCCGGTCTTGGCGTACTAATAGTTTGCGGGAATCTTTTGGTTACGGGCAGCGTTCAAATTGCGCGTCACCTTAAAATCAGCACACTTGTTGTCGGCCTTACAATCGTAGCGTATGTAACTTCCGCGCCTGAAATGTTTATCAGCATAGGCGCCGCCCTGGAAAATGCGCATGACATAGCTCTTGGAAACGTTATCGGATCAAACATTGCCAACATAGGATGTATTTTAGCTATCGTTGTATTAATTTCTCCCATTCCAATCCGCAATAAAGCGTTAGGTTTTGATTATTTTATAATGTTTGCCATAACGCTCCTTTTATTCATTTTTGGACTAAACGGCGTAATCGGTTTATTTGAAGGCATTTGCTTTGTTGTTATATTAATAGCATATACGGTCTGGTCGGTTGTTAGATCGCGAAAAAGCAGTATAGACGCAAAAAAAATTGAGCCTCCAACAATGAAGCCGATTCTTGCTTTATTAATAATAATTGCCGCAGTTGTTGGATTGTATTTCAGTTCCGGCTGGTTTGTAAAAGGAGCGCGTGAAATTGCTCTTCAATGGGGAGTGAGCGAACGTGTCATTGCAATTTCCATTGTTGCGGTTGGAACCAGTATGCCTGAACTTATATCATCTTTGGTTGCGGCATTCAGAAAAGAAGCAGATCTTTCAATTGGAAACATTATCGGTTCCAATTTATTTAATATTGCAGGAGTATTGGGAGTAACGACAATTATTCATCCCATAAAAATTCAAAATCAAACAATGTTTTTAACCGACATGATATGGCTTTTTGCAATAACAATTGTTTTGCTGCTTGTCATGCTTCCGCTGGCAAAAGGAAAAATAAACAGATGGGAAGGCGGTATTCTTATTACGATATTTACGGTTTATATGGTTATATTGTTCAGGTAAACGGAAAAAAATTAGGCCGTAGCATGACTTGATATTTTTATTTTTGCAGAATTATCATTAGCACAAACGGAGGAAGTCTGTTTTTTTGTTTTGGGGTTTTTAAGGCACATTTCGTCAAATTCACGCATTCTGGCTTCTGTAATTACGCCTGCTTTATACTTATCTATTGCGCCTTGATGAATTACTTTTAGTGCTTCGTTTTCGTATTTCATTTTATTCCTCCTGTCTAATTTCTAACAAAGTTTTAGTTTTTAACCATTGATTTATTTCATTATCAGTCATGGTTAAATCGTCTTTTGCTGCTTCTTTATAACCTTTTAACTCTTTCTCTCCAATATTATCCCTTTCTGATTTTGGAAAAGCATACTTAAAAAAAGTGCGGAATTTACTCTTGAAAATTTGAAGATTCTCACCATTACATTATAACGTTTAAGGAAAGTAAAAACAAGCGAAAAAACTTGATTTCCGCATCTTATAAAAATCGGAAAGACAGCAAAGTGGGTGCGCAAAGGTAACAGCCACTCAGATTTAGTTCGATCTTGTTCGTGTGGTTAGTGGTAAAATTCTTCCTTTTAATATTTTAATAATTAAATATTTAACCGTCTATTTCCTTCTTTATACGCCTGTGCGCGAAGCTGCTTCACACTCACATCCGACAAATAATCGTCAAATTGCGTCATGCGATCAATAAACCTTTCGCCTTCCTCCGCCTGCGGCAGGATTTCGATTATGCGGTTTGCGATTGAATTAATAAATTCATGGTCGTGTGAATTAAATAAAATCACGCCGGGAAATGCCGTGAGTCCTTCGTTAAGAGCGGTGATTGCTTCAAGGTCAAGGTGGTTTGTCGGTTCGTCAAGAATTAAAACATTTGCGCCCGAGAGCATCATTTTAGAGAGCATACAGCGCACTTTTTCGCCGCCCGATAATACGTTTACAGGTTTTAAAGCTTCTTCACCCGAAAAAAGCATGCGTCCAAGGAAACTTCGCACGTATGTTTCATCCTGATCGGGCGAATATTGACGCAGCCAGTCTGTGATGGAATAATCACTGTTAAAAAAGTTCGAGTTCTCTTTGGGAAAATACGAAAATGAAGTGGTCTGCCCCCAGTAGCATTCTCCGCTTTCGGCCTGTTTGTCGCCTGCGATAATGTCAAAAAAAGCGGATTTGGAAGTATGCTCTATTCCTACAAACGCGATTTTATCACCCTTGTTTACAGTCAAAGAAAAATCTTTTAAAAGAGCTTTGCCTTCAAAAGAATAATTTAGCTTTTCCGCACGAAGCACATTATTCCCAATTTCGCGATCGGGTTTAAATCCAACATAAGGAAATTTTCTGCTTGTTACGGGAACATTGTCAAGGTCAAGTTTTTCAAGCACTTTTTTGCGGCTTGTTGCTTGGCGCGCCTTGCTTGCGTTAGATGCAAACCTTTGGATAAACTCTTTTAATTCTTTTGCCTTGTCTTCGCGTTTTTTTAATTGGTCGCGCGCCTGGCGCTGAAGTATCTGGCTCATCTGATACCAGAAATCGTAATTGCCAGAGTACGGCGTAATTTTTCCAAAGTCGATATCGCAGACATTCGTACAAACTGAATTTAAAAAATGGCGGTCGTGGGAGACAACGATAACGGTATTCGGAAAATCGATTAAAAATTCTTCAAGCCACTGAATCGATTCCAAATCCAAACCGTTTGTTGGTTCGTCCAAAAGCAGAATGTCGGGGTTTCCAAAAAGAGCCTGCGCCAAAAGTACGCGCACTTTTTTTGTTTCGTCCAATTCCGCCATTAATTTACCGTGATCTTCTTCGTCAAGACCCAAACCGGAAAGAAGCTGACCTGCCTGCGCTTCCGCTTCCCATCCGCCAAGGTCTGCAAAGTCCGCTTCAAGTTCGCTTGCTCTAAGACCGTCTTCTTCCGTAAAATCTTCCTTCGCGTAAATCGCCTCGCGTTCCTTTTGTATTGCGTAAAGTTTCGGATACCCCATAACGACAGTTTCAAGCGCGGGAAATTCTTCGTATGCAAAGTGATCCTGCTTTAAAACGGCAATACGCTGATTCTTCGCGAAAGAGATTTCACCCTTATCGTGTTCAATCTCGCCTGAGAGAATTTTTATAAATGTGGATTTTCCCGATCCATTCGCGCCGATAATCCCGTAACAATTGCCGGGAGTAAATTTTAAATTAACGTCTTTAAAGAGAGTGCGCTCTCCAAAAATTAAACTAACATCTGTAACAGTAATCATTTTTTTCCGAATAATCCTTTTATTTTTGAAAGTATTCCTTGTTTTTTAGGCGCGGCTTTTACCTGTACAATTTTTTCCTGAACAATTTGTTCAAGCGCAGGCTGCTTTTGTTTTTCGCTTTGCACAGGCTGCTTTCCCGCGTATTTTTTCTTGTAATGCGCCATACGTTCATCCATACTCAGCCGCGATAAATCCTGTTCCTGTACGCTTCTTTGCTTATCCTGAATTTTTCGGCTGGCATCTTGGTGAGAAAACCTATTATCTTTTCCTTTGCGTTCTTTGCGTCTTGGCGAGAAATTCTTCCCTTTATCGTTCGTGTTAGAACCGAAGGTTCTAGTTTGTGAAAGAACCGAAGGTTCTATTCGTGGTAAATTCTTCTTTGTATTCTTCGTGGTTCGTGGTGAATATTCTTTCTTCTTTCCGTCCCCGCGGGAATAATCATCCGTATGTATACGCACGCCTGCGCTTTTGTCTTCTTCGTAATGTTCCTGCATCGCGATCTCGGACGGAATCTTTTTTCCGATATAACGTTCAATCGCAGGCAGTTCGTAAACGTCCTGTTCGCTTGAAAGCGTAAACGCTTTACCAGTTTTTCCCGCGCGCGCGGTTCTTCCTATGCGATGCACATAATTTTCAGCTTCGGTCGGCACATCGTAGTTAATGACCATGGCAAGGCTTTCGATATCAAGACCTCTTGCCGCAACATCGGTTGCAATTAACATTTTTGTTTTACCGTTTTTTACGTCATCGATTATTTTAAGGCGTTTAACCTGCGGCAAATCGCCTATAATAAATTCACATTTATAGCCGTTATGCCTTAATCTTTTTGCGATAATCTCCGTGTGCTTTTTTGTATTGCAAAAAACAATCGCGCTTTCTGGCTGTTCGCGTTTAAGAATACCAAGAAGAAGCGGAAATTTTTCCTGAGACGGAACATGGTAAAGAATCTGGGTGATTTCTTCCACAGTGACAACTTCAGGCGTAATCTCGATTTCAAATGGCGTCTTTGTATATTCCCACGCAAGATTTTTTACGTACGCGTTAAGTGTCGCGCTAAAAAGCAAAGTCTGGCGCTTGTCGGAAGAAGGCACCACTTTGATCAATTTTCGTAAATCGGGATAAAAACCCATGTCGAACATTCTGTCGGCTTCGTCAAGAACAAGAAACGAAATCTCCATTAAATTCATTTTGCCGGACTTGTTAAGATCGAGCACGCGCCCGGGTGTGCCGACAAGAATCTGCGCGTTATCGCGAAGCAGTTTTTCCTGCTGGGCATAGCCAACACCGCCGTAAAATGCGCCTGTTTTAAAAGGAAGAAACTTGCCGAGCATCTTCGCCTCTTCCTCGATCTGGACTGCAAGCTCCCTTGTCGGAGCCATAATCAGCGCCTTGCGTTTTCGAAGAGTATCGTCCGTGAGCATCCTCTGAAAAATGATGATTAAAAAGGCGGCAGTTTTGCCAGTCCCTGTCTGAGACTGCACGTATAAATCCTGCGAAGGTTTTGCATCATGACCGCCGAACGCATGGGAAAGAACCTGCTGCTGAACAGGCATACAATTTATATATCCGGCTTCGTCGATACCTTTTTGTAAATCGGGATGCAGGTCAAAATCAGTAAACTTCATATATTATGGTAAGTTTATAGATTTTTGACGGAAAGGGGAATAGGGCAGCCGGTTAGAAACTCCATCTCAAATCAATGTAGAACACATTTGATATTAAGTATCTTTTATATAAATCGCCTGAATTTCCGTATGCGCTGTCAAAATTGCCGAAATCATAATTAAACATGTTGCCTATTTCGATAGATGCGCCGCCTATTAAATTAAAATTGACTGAGGGCCTAACGCTCAATACCGATGGATACCTGTTGTTGTCAGAACCGATATCGTAAATTTCACGGTTTATAAATCCTCTTCGATGCCACATATACGATTCGCTTCCTCCCAGTCTGCTGCGTCCGCCCATAAAGTATACAATGTCCAGTCTTGGCACAATGTTACTGATTGCATACGATCCCCAAAGATTAAAAATCAAGCCGGGATTATATGCAATTTTGTTTCCATGCAGGTCCTCGCGATTATATATAAACTCGGCTGCGTTAAAACCAATCGTCAGCATATCAAACCTATATGATAATGTTTGAGAAAGAACGATGTCTCCCCTTGCGTTAAATTCTTCAAGCCTGTCAATTGACGCCGATGCAATCGCGGTAAGATTTTCATTTCCAAGATAACGGAATTCGGCAAACAATTGAGAAGATTCCTGCCTTCCGTCATATACGTATCCCCACCTGTCAATATCGAGAGTTCCGTTCCAGCCGGCTTTATTTTTGGTGCGGAAAGTTGCACCTAACCAGAAGATATCAGGAATGGTATACGACGCACTGAATACATATTTGGCATCTTCGATTCTCGGCGTGATGTTTGCAAAATTGGGAAGGTTTCCGCCGTGATTTAAAATATTATTCGCTCCTGCGGCCTGCTGGCTTATAATATAAACGCCAAGTCCAATGTTTAATCCGGAAAGCGGCGTTATTTTTAAAAGAACGCCAAGCCCCTCGCCCGTATCGTCAAATATCCACCAATCCGTTGTCTGAAAGCTTGTGTCGTCAACAATACCGGCTGCAAGATACACTGCGTCATTAAAAAAATTCATCCATCCGTAAACATAGGGCAGCGAAAAATATCCGGATTGATTCAGGTTGCTTTGTGACTGGAAACGAAGCCTAATGCCGAAATTTCCGCTTTCGCTTGTATATGCCGCATTCAGCCTGAGACGATAACCGTTTTGCTCGGAATCAGCGCCAAAGGCCTTAAAAAAAGTATCGACATCATTTGAATCCGAGAACACAACGCCAAGCCCTGTATTAAAATAACCGCCTAACGTTAATCTTTGAGCCGCAGGCTGCGCGTATATAAAACATGCCGTTAACATAAAAATTGTTAAAATAAAAAAAATACGCTTTACATTATTTATCATTTTAAATTTCTCACTCTTCGTTGATATATGGTCTTGCTACGCGAAAACCAAGATCGTTATTTGAATTATGCGGCCTGTAACGTTCCCTGTATGATGAAATAACGCGGTTAGGCGGGCTTCTCCACGAGCCGCCGCGTTCAGCGCGGCGGTTGCCGGAATCAAGTCCCAAAGGGTTTACATCAGGGTTAGGCGCAGAATCATAATAATTTACGCCGCCGTAGTTGACAAAGTCCCAGCACCATTCCCATACATTGCCGTGCATGTCATAAAGACCCCATGCGTTAGGTGCAAGGCTGCCTGCTTCATGAGTTCTTCCGCCGCTATTGGCGTTGTACCAGCCTGTGTTATCGCTGATTGCCTCGCCTGTATTATATGCGGTCACAGTTCCTGCGCGGCATGCGTATTCCCACTGGGCTTCTGTAGGCAGCCTGTAACCGTCAGCGCCTTCTGCGAGAGTTACTGTCCATTTAACAGTATCCAGTTCTTCCGTATTGTTCGGGTCTTTATTTATTTTATCTATGTTGTAAGCGGGGATTAACCCTTCCCGTTCGCTCAGTTTGTTGCAATATTCAATTGCGTCATACCAGCTAACGCTGTCTACAGGCAGGTTATTGCCGTTTACTCCGTTTGGAATATTGGACATCTGAAAGAAGCTTGGATTTGTTCCCGTTATTTCAAAATAATGCGCCTGCGTTATCTGATATTTTCCAATGTAAAAGCTGTCTAAAATTACTGTACGTTCTGGACGCGGAGCAACGCAGGCAGCCGCTCCCTCATTATCGGAACCCATTATAAAACTTCCGCCTGTTATCAATACCATTTCGAAAGGAATGGTATTGATAACAGGATCGCCGCCGCAGGATGAAAATAGCAAAATTAATAACACAGTGAATACAATCTGTTTCATGTTTAATTCCTTGAAGGGATGCCCTCAGGGTATTTAGGACGTATTACGCGAAATCCAAGTTCGTTTTGTGAAACGCCGGGTTCTGCTCCCTGCCTTGATAGGGAATAAACAGGTTCATTCTTTGCTCCGTCCCATGTGCCGCTGCGGATAACCCTGCCTTCGCCTGCAAGAGGCCCTGTGGGATTTGCTGAAGGAGACTTGTTTGTATAATAATCAGCTTCGTACCAATCCCAGCACCATTCCCACACACTTGCGGCTCTAAAGCCAAATTCCCACTCTGCTTCAGTCGGCAGGCGATAACCGTCAGCTCCGTCTATTAAAGTTACGTGTGTCGTTTCAATTTGATAAACGGGAATAAGCCCGTCTGCCTCGCTTAGCTTATTGCAAAATTCAACCGCGTCATACCAATTAATATTTGTAACAGGAAGGTTTTCGTCCTGTAATGCGCCAGGGGTTGTTCCCATAATCGCAGAATATTGCGCTTGTGTTACTTCATGCGTCCCTGTATAAAAACATGTTAAAATTACCTGCGTATTTGCGCTGCCCATGGTAAACCATTGCCCGCCTGTTACTTCTGTCATTTCGATAAATCCCTGAGCAGCGATGGTAACGGAAAACGACGCTGATTTTCCCTGATAATAAACAGTCAGTATCTGTTCACCTAACACCATGCTGTCAAAACCGGTCATTGTGTAATCTCTGATTATTGCCGTGGTGCCGTCGCTGTACAATGCGTCTACGCGAATCCCGTTTCTGTTAAAAGTGGAATTCACTAAATAGACAGTCTGCGCGTCGGTAACAATAATTTCAGATAACGTAACAGTATCATTATTACACGCTGTGAAGCACAGAACGGCTGCCAGGACAATTCTAAATAACAAAATACTTCCCTGTTATCTGTTTCGCACTACGCGGATACCGGTATCGCTATAATTGTTTCTGTTTCCATGACTGCGCTCGCGGTAAGCGGAGCGTACCCTGTTATTTGAGTCTGTATCCCAATGCCCGCCGCGTCCTGCACGGCGATCACCGCTTAATCTTCCCAGCGGGTTATTTGTATTATCGGATTCACTATAGTAGGTATCAGTATCCCCCTGCATAATAAAATCCCAGCACCATTCCTGAACATTGCCATGCATGTTATACAGTCCCCATGGATTTGCGGCATAACTGCCTACAGCAACAGGCCCTGAATTTACTCTTCTCCAGTTTGCCTGTTCTGTAGTAATAGTGTCTCCCGTGCTAAACAAAGTAGTTGTTCCGGCTCTGCATGCATATTCCCATTCCGCTTCAGTAGGTAAACGATAACCATTTGCTTCCTGTACAAGAGTAACTGTCCATTTTATTCCGCCGTTTTGAGAATCAGCACTTGTGTTATTTGTGTCTGCCGTTTCCTTGTCAATATTATATGCAGGCGTATATCCTTCAAACACACTAAGCGCGTTGCAGAATGCTACTGCGTCAAACCAGCTAACAAAAATAACAGGCAGATCATCACCTATAAAATTTTCAGCTGTTAATCCGCTTGGGATATCTCCCATCACAGTTCTATATTGTGCCTGTGTTACTTCGTATTTTCCCATGTAAAAATTGCTGACTGTTACCTCACGCACAGGACGTTCTCTCGCTTCCGTTATAGTTGTAATCTCCGCAGAAGTACCCATTGTAAAAGTTCCGCCTGTAATCGGTATCATTTCCATAAAAGGAGGAACAGGCGGCTCATCACATGCCGTAATTCCAAAAATAATTGCAGCCATCAAAATGGCAATTCCAAAAAAACCAATCTTTTTCATAAACAAACTCCAAAATAAAAAATAGAAAAGTCTTTAACAAAGACTGTTATCAATAAATTAATTACCAGGTTGATCCAACTTGCGGAAGAACTACGCGAAAACCCATGTCGCCGTTACCGTATTTTCTGTCGTGAGGTGAAATGCGTTCGCGGTAAGCCGAGCGGCAGCGTCCCGGCTGATGCCGGTACGAGCCGCCGCGAATAACACGGCGATCGCCGCGAACAAGACCATGAGGATCTGTAAGATTTCCGGGACTATGCGCTTCCAGATAATAGTTGTCAAAAATATCAGGTAATGCGGGAACGGGCTGCCAAATTCTGTCCCAGCATAATTCATAAACATTACCGTGCATATCAAATAAACCCCATGCGTTAGGTTCAAAGCTGCCAACTTCTGTCGTCCTCATTCTATCCTGTCCATGCGGATTACCCTGAATAAATGGAACTCCGTTAAAATTTGCCTGATCTGTTGTAATATTATTTCCTGTATAAAACGGCGTTATAGTTCCCGCTCTGCATGCGTATTCCCACTGAGCTTCTGTAGGCAAACGATAACCGTTTGATCCGGCCCTTAAATTTACCGTCCATTTTGGATCTGTTGGATTAGTGCTTGCGTTATTTGGATCGCGCGTTTCTTTATCAATATCATAAGCCGGTGTAAGTCCATGGATTAAACTCAATCTGTTGCAAAACTCAACTGCCTCATACCATGTAACCTGTTCAACCGGAAGTCTGCTCGTATCCACTCCGGCAAGAAGATTTGATCCGTCAGGCAGCGAAATCGTTCCCTGGAAACGGCTTGGGTTTGTTCTTATAACCGCGCGGTACTGTCCCTGCGTTATCAGATATTTGCTCATCTGAAAACCGGTCAGCGTTACTTCCCGCTGCGGTTGTTCACCCCTGTCTATCTCGACAGCAGCTTCACCTTCAGGGCTTCCCATTGTAAATGTTCCGCCTTCAATTGCAGCCATGTCGAGTTCAACATCGATAATATTATTATTCTCGATATCACATGAGGGTAAACAGAATATAATCGCCGCAATGAGCGCGGCAATCCAGATGCGGCACCCCCGCCGGGCGTTCAAACCAAAAGTTTGAACCGCGAAGGTTCCTTTGCGGATATTGGTCATATATCCTCCTTTCCAAAAGGGAGGCATGGCAGTTTCCCGTCATACCCTATCGGCCAGACTTCGTAGGCTTGCAGCCCTTAGAAAACCATGGCTCGGAGAAATTGTCGTTACATTATCTGTATAGAAGGGATTTAATGTCAATATACCCCAATTGACTATAATGAAAAAATAGCGCACCATTACTAAAATAACTTGATCTATGGAGGAACAAATGAGTTTAATTGAATATGTTGAGGCTCGTGAAATTATCGATTCACGCGGCAATCCAACTGTCGAAGTTGATGTGATGCTGGAAGACGGCTCCTTGGGCCGCGCGGCAGTACCATCGGGCGCAAGCACCGGCATTCATGAAGCTGTTGAGCTTCGCGACGGCGACAAGAGCCGCTATCAGGGCAAAGGCGTTTTAAAAGCTGTCGAAAATGTAAACAACATTATCGCTCAGGAATTGATCGGCTACGATGCTCTCGATCAGGTCGATATCGACAGAACAATGATCGAACTTGACGGAACCGAGAACAAAGGCAAACTTGGCGCAAATGCGATTCTCGGCGTATCAATGGCAACTGCCCGCGCAGCCGCAGAATACCTCGGCGTTCCGCTTTACAAATACCTCGGCACTTTCCACGCAAACCTTCTGCCTGTTCCGATGGCGAACATCATTAACGGCGGAAAGCACGCTGATAATAAAATCGACTTCCAGGAATTCATGGTAATGCCCGTCGGCGCAGAATCGATGAGAGAAGCAGTCCGCTGGACAGCCGAAGTTTTCCACACTCTTAAAGGCATTCTTCACGCAGCAGGCAAAAACACCGCAGTCGGCGACGAAGGCGGCTTTGCGCCGGACATCGACAACAACGAAGCGCTCGATTACATCATGAAGGCAATCGAAAAAGCGGGATACAAACCCGGCGAGCAGATGATGATCGCCCTCGACTGCGCAAGCTCCGAGCTTTTTGATGAAGGCGGCAAAAAAGGCTAC
>Ga0209755_10004191_pt1 | contig 17271 bp, 6 predicted proteins | sample TergutCo191P1_FD_187301 | JGI IMG/M metagenome (GOLD analysis project Ga0209755, IMG submission 187301) | Cornitermes sp. P1 segment gut microbial communities from Petit-Saut dam, French Guiana - Co191P1 (SPAdes) (version 2) | ecosystem: Host-associated > Arthropoda: Insects > Digestive system >...
GGCATCCAGACAAGGTCCCCAAAATTAGTTCTTGAGCCTGTCTTTCAGTGTCGCCAAGACCTCGCCACCATACCCAATGGTGGTTAACCAACCAACGTCTGATCCTTCTTCATATATCCTGTCTAGAGGCTCCCAGGGCCGGCTCAGATCCAACAAACTATAGAACAGATCCACCCCCATCCTCCCTCAATTATTCCTTAATTATCACCTTAAAACCCTAAGCTAAAGAAAATTTTCCAGTGACTCTAATCTTGTCATTTTTCATTCTACAAAAATATTCCTGAACAAATGTTTCGTATTTTTGTGATATATATCACCTTACATAATATCATCACCCTGCATTTGGTGGTGCTAATGTCACTCCCATGTCAATTCACTTGTTTGTCACTATTTCTGATTGTAGGACGTTAAAGGGTGTGTTGTTTGAAGCCCACTTTTGTCTTGTTGAGTAGGGAAAGGAGGCTAAAAATTCTCATCTTTTGTTACCATTTATTTCTGCGTAATGCCTGTATTATTTTTCAGAGAAGATATTTTGTGACAAGTAAAACAGAGTAAGTTTTCTAGGTGAATATCACAGTTTTATGGTTAGAGTGAATGTTTTGTATTCAAGAGCTTCGAGGTTACCAACTTTGTCCAGATGTAGCATAAATTGATAGGTTTTTGTAGTTTATTACTATTCATATTTATCATTTGTGCTATGTAATCTGAGCAGCTTTACATGTCATTAAATCAAGAATAAAAAAATAAACCAGGATTTTTTTTTTGTTATATATCACTTTCATCATTCCCTGTGTAAACTGCACACCAAAGACTTAGATTATTAAATTCTGGAAAATAAAGTGTGTAACTTACATGATAAATGTGGTACTTTGGCATCAGATTTGTCTTTTCATCAGGTTTGGGAGCATTTTGGAGATTTTAAAAATAGTTCTTTGACTTGCCTCTGTGTATGGTTATATTGACCTCCCTGACTGCTGCTCACTGAGCAGAAGGAATGAAATAATACCTGAAGCAGTAGCTTGTGTGTGGTCCTTTAATATCTTTTGACAAAGAGTATAAAACTTTAATCTGCAAATATTTGGTGAGTGTTTGAACTCCTTGGCCCCCTGAATGAAAATTTGGCACCTTACCCAAAGACTGCCAGGCCATTTGTATTGTTAAATTACGGTTTAGTTAAATGCGTCTATATGACATTTTACAAGCCAGCATCTTCACTCAACTTGCTAGATATATTTAGTCTTTTTGTTTTTAATACAGTTTTGCATCCAGAGCATTAAATGTCAAGAATAAGCCTCACATTAATGAAGTATTGTCAGATGCAGCTTTACTGAAGCGGTATGCTCGACAAATAGCTAAACTGCAGACTGAACTGGAGGTAAGTATAATTTACTTAAAAATATATGATATATTTTATTGCTGGTCAGATGCTGTTTGTGTGAAATGCTATAAAAATGTATGTGACAAAATATTTTGTGTGAATTCAAATTGCTCTCTGAATACTGAAAAAGAATGAGAATTGAGTATTTAAAAACAAGAGTTACAGAAGATTCTATGTTTGCTAGTGTTTTTTAATATATTCCATATCTCTGCATGAAATGGCTATCTCAGTTCACACAATAAAAACAACAAATGTACTACGTATTTGAAATGTATCACTTGTTATTCATTACCAACATGTTGCAACTGCCAACTTGAACATCATCAGGGTAATTAATTTACAAGATTATAAGGAGTCCTAACAAACTGTAAAAATGTATAAGTGAAGCACTCACTCTTATAATGTATGTCTCAAACTTTCTACATAGTCATTGAATGTCAATTTATTAACTACTAAAATCTGATAAAATTCAGTTTCTTGGAAAACTGGATGTGTTACTTTATGTAGTTGATGTGCTTCCTGTAATGAAATTACAAATAGCATAACTATCCATATAAGTCTTATCAGTGTATACACAGACAATTGTATCTTTAAGTAACCATGTTGACAATCATTTTACTTTTTATTATTTTTGTGTCTCACAGAAAACAAAAAATAGGAATAAAACATATGAAGTAGAAGAAATAGAGAGCAAGCTTCAAGAAGAGCAGAGACGCAATGAGCTACTGCAAGAACGAATAGATCTTATGAAAGAACAGTTGATTGGGTCTGCTGCAACTGATTCTGTAGGAGTGGATGTAAGTTCCATCCTTAAAGCTTATGGTCTTTTTCTCTTCATTTATTTCTGTTTTTAATAATTCCTGTCATGCACAGCACACTTTTTTGGTTGTGTTAAGAACTAAAAAGCAGCTATTAAAATTTATTTATGGGTGTGGCTATATGCATAGGCAACTTGAAGACTGCAAGACAGATTGTCGCTAACTTTAATCTTAGGCAGTTCTAATGACATTTCTGAAACCATTTCAATTTTGCTTCAAAAGTGGGCAAAGTAATATACTTTATTGACAGCACAAATGCACATATTTTTTAGAATAAATGTAATGTCTAGTTTATATTGCTGCTGAAGGCTTTTGTGCTTGGTCATAAAGTTGTTTATGTGTTGAAAAATTGCCGCAATTGTTTCAGCACATGGTAAAAATTGAGAAGAAACTGGGGCTACAGTGAAATCTAATTTGTCTTATTTATTTAATGTTATCCAACATTATGTGACTTTGAAGTGTATATTAAAGAAGTATGTGTGTGCACACACACACACACACATATGCTTGCATGATTATCTTTCAGTACAAGATTGTTATTAATTGAGTGTTATGCTTTAAACTTTATTGATAGAAAAGTGAAATTGTGTAGCACTAGATACTACCTTCTGGAATTTAATGTGAACCCTACTGATAATTCTAAGCAATATGAAATGTTTATCACATTACAAGAATGCAAGGTTTGAGTTTGTTTTGATTTTTAGGCATTGGATTGGCAGAGGGGTGGGGGTGTATATAAAGACTTCTTAAAATATCCTCCTACAACGAAAGTGTAATTGAAGTAGATCTAGGAATATGGGGCCACTCAGTTGGCCTACCTTTTTTAATCCATCTTCCATGTTTATAGTTGTTAAAGAATTGAGAAGTGGAGGAGTGTGTGATCTTGTTGGAGGAGGAATGTTTTACCAAAGTCTTCTTTAAATTGTAGTATCAACCACAGATTCATATTGTCAAGGCACGCAGAGTGTGCCTGTAATGATCTGTTCTGCAAAACTATAGTCCATATGCCTTGCTCACATTTGAGACACAGAACTTCACCCCCCACTGGGATTCTATGTGGCTTGATGAGCTTTTCTGGGCCACATACCTTTGCACTGACAACAATTCCTGGTGGGTGAAACATGGCTTCATCAGTGGACAGGCAATACCTTCAAACAAAATCTTTGGCGTAATTTCAGCACACAGTATAACTTGTAAAATTTTGAATTTTGTAATGTATAAATTGCAAAAGATTTTTGATGTTCCAAACTCTAAACTGAGTAGTGAGTTACTGGCTAGTATATCATGCCAATCTGTGTGGACTTAATGACAATGATTTCTGCAATCTGTCTCCTGCTACTTTGTTGAGAAGCAGGTGCCTGAATTGTTGCTTCAGCTGAGAACCATTTTCTTTAAACTGCTGGTGTCATATTTAACTGGGGAATCTGGAAGGTGGTTTGAGATTGAATTCTCCTTGGAACTATTTGTGCACTGTCATTACTTATTTCCTTATGTGAAACCACAATCAAAAATGGGCTTTCTCCATTGCATTGCCAATGACTGTATTGTGATTGCAGTACTTGTAGCAGATGCAGCCAATGAAGTTTGTATTTAGTACAAGAAATGATGTTCTGTAAACTGTAAGCATAACTGTCTTTGGTCACAATTTTTAAAAGTGTGTAGAGCATTTTTTGATAAACTTTCATGTGTAAAAGGAGTGACTGTTGAAGTCTTAGTTATAGACTGCTTATTCTTTTGGCATACACTTTAATTGCGTACCAGTTTAAGTACATGTCAGCTAAGAGTAAATTATGTTTAACCACTTTTGGAGGACATTTAAAATTTTGCTAAGGTGAAAATTAAATGTATCTCCAAATTTTATCAAACTTGCAAAAATTTTACAAGTAATGTAGTAGCCATGTGTAATCTTTGGAGGTGCGTTTGTAAATTTGTGAGAAACAACCATTTTCTTCATCATTGTCTGTATGTCCATCCACCTGCATTTAACAACTCAATTCCCACTGGACAGATTTTCACAAAATTTTATATTTGAATGTTGTTCCAAAACATGTCGAGAAAATTCAAATTTCACTAAAATCTGCCAATAGTAGTGGGTACTTTATGTGAAGACCTATGTACATTTATGAAGATATCTCACTCAGTTCTTCGTAGAATAAAATATGTTTCAGACAAAAGCTGTGGAAAAAATCAAAGCATACATTTTATGTACAATAACTGTTTTCTGAAAATTGTGCCGTTTATCAGATAATGTGGAAAAATATGGTGCAGCTAGGCAGGTCACAGCTGACAATATAATAGGTGCATGCGCGTTGCATGCTGGATAACTAAGGCTAGACACACACACACTCAAAATATGCAATACTGACTGCTTTTCCACAGCAACAGTGGTTATGCATACACATCTCAGTGTTACATTTATACATACTACATATACTTTTTTGTTTGCAATCTACATCATTTTGCACAGAAAAGAAGAGCACTTCGACGGAGGACTTGGTGTGGACATGCTTCTCGAAAATCTTTGTTTTCCATTGCCCCGTCTCTTCAAACCATTGATGAAAATTCAGCACACTTTTTTGAACAAGAATGTCTGTCTACTGCGATACAGGATTTGGCAAACAATAGTAAGACTCTTAGTGTTTTTATATTAATTGTGCAGTCATAATATAAATGTTAATAATTTTCTCCAAAAAGTATCACATATAATAGTGAATGAAGAATTACACATCCTGCTAAACCCTAAAACTTGTATTTGAGACATTTTTGAAGTGGTCAGTATGTAATAAAGAACAATGGAAATTGTGATTTACAATAATTTTACTAGATTTTTACGTACTAAACCTGTGGGAGGGTAAATTCATGGCATATTAGGTTTTTCTGTATCTGTAACATAAGTATAAATAAATTTAATACATACAGAAGTGTGTGACTATAAATTATGGAGCAATTTCTGTGGTCGTTTCTTAATAACTACACCATCAGAAAATTGCAGGTCATCTTTGACCAAAGATGTTACTTTGGTGAATATTTCTGTATTTCCTGGCTCATGAGATACTAATGATTTTAGAAGTAAGGTGGGGAAAAATACTTTATTCATATTTGAAGCTCACATTTACAACTTAACAGTATGGGAGTGCAGAGTATAGTTTACTGGTCAAGAAATCTCCAGAAATCAGACCCCAGCTATAGTTAGTGTCTGGGCTTTAACTTTCTCCAAACAGCATAAAATGTCAGTGCCATTAAGGGCATTATTGATTCCTTATTTTTTCAAGGACTTAACAACTCTCTCACATCTCATCTGTGTCTCTTCATAAACACATAACACCAAGAAGTTGTCGCAGAAAACTAGTGATTCTGTGTGACTGCCCATTTTCTCACTTAAAAAATGATGGCTGTTGTAGAGTAAGTTCTATTGTTTCTGTGGTTTGTTTTCCAGTTCTTTACCTTTGCTTTTAGGTCAGGCCATTTTGCAACATGTGTACAAAGAGTGTTCTTATTCTTTCATAATTTTTAATTCTTTCTAATCCTTATGCTTGCTTTATCCATTCACATATTTTTATCTTGGTTTAATTTACTTCTATTTAACCTGAAATATAATTTGAAACATAGAGTACATGAAGAAGTTGCCTGTTTACTACACATTCCATGTAGAGCGTGAATTTATTTTTAATAAGGTTATTGCCACTGCATGCCATTCAGAAGCATATGCTACTGAGTAACTGAGGAACAGTGAAGGCTTATTTCTGTCCTGAGACAAGCTGTGTAACAATGACCATGATTCCTCCAGTGAAAGTAAGAATCCTAGTTATGTTAAGTCACATGATGCACCTTGGGCCCATAAGGTGGTGAAGAACTTTATGCAATACACTCCCAGGAGGAAACATATCTTATTGGCCAGGCAGGAAGGTATGTTCAGTGTGACAATGAACATGCAGTGATAATCTTCCAACACCACTTCAAAAAAGATAACAGAATCATTTTTCAGTATTGAATAATGCTTAAATTATAGTTAAGTCTAGGGTTGATAACTTGTTGCATGTGGTTTGAGGAAGTGGGGCAAGGAGGAGGGAGCAGAAGCCATGGTATGAGATTGTTACCTATTTGAACATTTAGCAAGTCATTGAAAAGTGCCAGGTCCAAATACAATGGCTGCTAGAACATTTTGATAGTGATCTCTGTAGTGCATAGACAACTCAACGGTAACAAATTGTGTAATGTGATGATTAAGTCTGTTTGTTTATATTTATTTTGTGTTTGTACATAGTGTAAAATGGTGTTGCTTCCAAGGCACAGAACTATTCACCACTGGCACATGGAAATTATGACAATTATTATTTATAGTTTTGAGGCAAAAAGACAGAAAGGACTGTTAGTACTGATAAGCAACTAAAAAGGAAGTCATGTACAAAAGGAAATCATGGTGAGACATTTAACAATTGGAAGAACACACCGAGATACGAATGCTACTAATCTAGATCAACTTATAAAATTCCCTGGAAAGAAGAGGCAGAAGGGCACTTCTATTATTGTGTTATGGATGGCATTGATAGGTGTGTTATCAGAAACACAATCCAGGAATTCTGCATGTGTGAGAAGAAAGCTTTGCAAAACTGTTACCAAAGATCAAAAAGCAAACACATTTTCTTGGGAAAGGAGGTCATTGCTTATGGTTCTAAAGAGTCTAGGTTTTGGGTGGAGAAAATGTTAGACCAGAGAAAAATCTGGTGGAGCAGGTATTGTTGCCTGGATGTTGAAATATGTGAAGCATATAAAGATGTACTGGGACAATGGGCACTCAGTATACTACATTAACAAGATGTGAACAAGCAGGAGATTAACAATTCTGAATGCTGGCATAAGATGAAGTCATAGTCATTTGTACCAATGTGGACTTGTGACTCAGATTATAGTGCTGCATGTAGAAGGGAATAGATTTATTCCTAGTGCAGAAATCATTTACAAGACTCTGCTTACAACAGGAAACCACCTTGGACAAATGAATGCAACAAGTTTTGAAAAGTGGAGTACTAAAAAACTTACTCCTAACCTCTCATTTCAGTCAGTAGCACACAGCAGATATGAAACTCCAGAAATTACATCTTCCTAATAACTTAGTATCTCTTTTAACAAGGATGATAGGCAAGTATTCTGTAAAGCTGCTGAAGACCAAAGAAAAAAATACTGGGAATGAGACAAGATTGTTCCAGATGTCATAGCATTATTATGAGCCTTAATCCCCCTTAGCAGTAGTGACTATGATACTGCACATGAAACAGTGATACCAGGGATGGTATTGGTTGTTCATCAGGTGAAGGCTCAGACCTGGAGCTTGCACAGTGTGCCAGATTATAAATGTTTTTGCACAGATATTTTCTGACCCATGTTGTTGCATGGGGAGACATTGAACTGGCACTAACCACATTCCTTGAATACCTTTCAAGTCTCATGTTATTAGTCCTAGACTGTAAATGCAGCTTCATAAAGAGTCTTATTTTAGCAACTGTACAATGTAATAATAAGCTAATTAGTAAAATATATTTAGCTGGGGCGATGGGGGGAGCTTATTTTGCAATTTTGGAATGTGCATGCTTTTCATCCTCTGACATTTTCTGTAAAGGAAAGGCAATTTGTGGATAGTTTTTGTCTTTAAATTTATTGAAATTTCTTTTTTTCCAGCCTTCTTTGAAACACCTTTAGAAGAGTTTGAATTACAGTTATTGGATGCTGAAAGTAGGTCGTCTCCAGATAGTTTAGATACACCTTGTAACATCACATTTCGTAAGGACAAAAGACAGCTTGTCACTTTCGATGATGAATCAGAGTTAACAGAAAATCATTCCAAGAAAAATGTGGAAATTGGCTCCCAAACAGAAGCTTTACCCATGAATTTGTAAGTAGATACTACAAACATGACTAACTTTTAACATTTATAATTACAGGACTTCTTCTGTGCTGCTGAAGCTGGCAAACATGTTCTAAATCAGGTGGGGGGAGTTTATTTGGTATTGAGGTGTGTAGGTACAACTATTCATGCAAAACTGTTCTTGCAAAAAGTAAGTGACATAAAACACGCTGCTAAATCCTGTAGTCATGACAAGTAAGTAACAATAAAAGTCAGTAAATTTGTAAATGCAGTGACATGTTGGTGTAGAACATGTTCAGCACTTAACACACATCAGAGGGCAAATGGTGTTGGTTTGATGCTTTGCTGTATATCCTGGACATCTGTAGCAATGTTATAATTTGTATTACTTTTCCAGCCATGTAATGAACACAGAGTATGGAACACCTCCCCATGTATTAAGGGAGCATATTGTGTATATTCAAAAAGAATATGATGAACTGAGGGAGTTCACAACTCTTGAAAAGCAGATATGCAATCCAGTCTTGTATAAAGAGGTATGTAATGTAATAAAATACATAACAGACATATCTTAATGAATAAGGTGTGAATGTTGCATTAAGAATCAACAAGAAATTCTAATTGCATGTGTAGCTGCTTCCTATTTACTTGTTCTTATAGGTCAAGATACGAAGATATGTGAATAATCGTATTGTTAGGCAGAATGGGGTGTTTAAGTCTGTCATTTGAAATTTCTTGTGGCACCTCAAGTTTGAGCTAATATGGTTTCATTGTATTTTATTATTTAAAGATAATTGCTTTTGTGTGTGTGTGTGTGTGTGTGAGACAGATATATATATATATATATACATAGTTCAGAAAGCCCACAGCAGGAGCCATTTACATGTAAGAAGTTTTCTAAGTCAGCACTGTTATTGGTTGATCATGAATCATGGATGTAAGCTACCTTTTGGTTGATCATCATACACTATAGTGATGGAATAATTGGCTTCAAATTGAACCCTAATTTTAGGTATTTTTCAAGTTTTTTCTGTTTGTCCCATGGAATAAATATAATAATATAAATGTAAACTGAATTGGAAAAAAAATTCCATTAGTTTTAAATTCCAGTGATTGTTTTTTTAACCACAGCAGTAATTATCTGTTTGATGTTGACATAACTCCATTTAAAATGTTCCTTGTTTTAAGGTACAAAAAGCTTGCCTTCCAGAGGAATCATCAAAGGGGTATCTGTGTGGGTGATGTAAATAGTTACTTTAATGGTAAAAGTGAATGGGAAGAGGTCAGGAACTTCAAATTCTGTGTCATTATAACCAGATACACAGGATTTGTACAGGGTGTTCCACTTAAAACTAGCCTCTTTCTTGATTTTGCTGTGCAAGCAGGGTGGTTGTAGGGAAACATTTTGCATAATATGAGGGTTATCCAGAAAGTAAGTTCTGATAGGCTATTTTAAAAAAAAACCAGAATATATTACAAACCATGTATATTGCCATTTGATGTACATACCGTACACTTTTTTTCGACATATTTTCCACCATTGTTGAGGTACTTGTCATAGCGTTGCACCAGTTTTTGTATCCCTTCATCATACAGTGATGCCGCCTGCAATCCAAAGCTAGTGGTAATGGCTTCTTTTACCTTGTTGTTGTGGAACTGCCAGCCAGCAAGGAAGGATTTAAGATGCAGGAACAAATGAAAATCACTTGGGGCTAAGTCTGGACTGTAAGGGGGATGATCGAATTGTTACCAGCCAAATGTCGTGATGAGATTCACATGCGGCGGGATTCTTTATTTTCTTAAACATTATAAACATACAGCATGATGTGTAAACACTTTGAATGTCTGCAAATTCTGTCTGTGCCTTGCCACAGAATCAACAAACTCGGCATGCATGTGCACCATCGTGACTGCAGTGCTGCAGCGGCAATATTTGCAAACGGAACTTATTATCTGGATAACCCTCCTATATTATAGTATGTTATACATTTTTATTTTACATATATGTGTGTTACATTTTTATGTTTTTGTTGAAATGAATGTGGTGTATATGTTAAATATGTAATATTTAAGCATTGTTGGAATTAAATGGTTTTACATGTAAAGAATTACCCTTGTAATTTGGGGATTTACTGTATATCTTCTTTAAATAATGAAAATGGGCATTTTTGTTCTCATCCTTGAAACATCTTATGCAGTTTGCCAATGCTACTGTGCTGTACAGTTTCCATTCTGGGAAACACCGTACTATTTTTGTGCGTAACGGAGAGGGAGAGGGTGAGGGGCTTCATTTCGTCTTTCGAGCAAGTTGACTGACTTCCAAGAAACTTCATATCAGTGATATACAACAGGATGCTATCCCACCCATGGATGTGTATAAGAATATTTGTGCCTGCTGGCTTGCAGTGCTTTTAAAGTTCTGGTTACTGATAAAATTTGGATTTGGTTGTTAATGGAGACTAGGATGTGTGAAGGATGGGACAGAAAAAATGCCTGTTTTCTAGTGACATGTAGTCTATCTGAAATGCACCATTCTGGAGGGTTCTGCTGCTTCCATTTTCATGTCCATGAAGCCATAATCACAGGCAGTACCATAAGAACTTCAAATCTCATTATTGCCTAGGCACCAGAATTAAATTCCAGATGCTATCATCAAACTCCAGCATTTAAATTAAACACCTTAATTTTTTTTAACAGAATCATAATTAGTGAGGTTAATTGTGGTAGGTGAAAGTCCCTAACAGTGCTATACATCAACTGCTGTGATTGGTTGATGCACAATCTGCTTTGTCAGGAAATTTGATCCTTGCTTCTTGTCATATGGCATATTGATCATTCAGTGCTAAAGATTTAATTATATTGGAACAGCTGTTCTGGTCTGATAGTTTCACTTCTGTGGTAGTGTACTCAGATAGTCAGATCACATGGCGTGAAAGCTGAAGTGTAAGCTCTGACTAGTTCCAGAACTGGTAATATGTTTAAAACCTGCATTTTGAAACGTGGAATAAGTTGGCAAGAAAGTGAAATGAAAGGAGTGTGGTAGGAAAAGGTTGTTCCTTGTTTCAAGGTACCATCCTATCATTTGCCTGGAGGGATGAGAAAACCATGTACATCGTCAGAATACCGCTAACCTGGCCAACACTTGAAAGTGGTACATCCTTGATAGACATGTCTTGTCATTAATTAACAGACTGGTGCTCAAGTTAGGTCACACAGAACTGATACGAAATCAGTGGTAAAGTTTGGACTTAAAAGAGATATTATTATGTTATTTTGCACACATGCCAGTGAATATGTGCGTAATTTAATACATACACATGTTATCATCATCATATGGTTTGTTTCAGGTAGCTGGCCTTGAAAGGCAGAACAAACAGTTGCAGAAATCTGTGAGTGACCTGGAGAGAATGGTTCTTGATGTGAATTGCATAAACAGTAAACTTCAGGAAGAAAACAGGTCCTTGAAAGAGAGTCTTGGGAAGGAAACAGAGAAGTGTAATGATATGGCATGCCGTCTTCAACCAGCAGAAACAGCACTGTCACAGGTCTCACAAGAAGCAGTGGATCTGAAAAAGCAGTTGGTAAGTTTGGATATATTTGTGAACAATGTTTTCATTTTATTGTTTTCACTTACTTTCTTCAAGAATATTGTTAATTTTTGTTGAAGAACATTTTTACCAAGGGTATTAACAAAGTTGACTAGATTTCTGTTAATAAAGTTTTTTTTTTTAAACTAAATATTTAGGTTGCATGTATGGTGGATTAGAATACTATTCATGGTATTTTATACTGAAGTTCTAACTGACTCATTTGTGATTGTAAAAGTATGAGGGTAGATTCAAAATTTTCCGGACTGACGCTGTAAAAATCATAAAACTCACCATAAGACCTATAGGCCGAAGAAGTCACAGGGTGCCAAATCAGGGGAGTACAGTGGGTGGGGAATAACAGCAATTTTGTTTTTCACCAGAAACTGGTGGGTGAGGACAGAAGTGTGGGACGGGGCATTGTCATGGTGAAGCAGCCAGGTCTGTTCTCGCCAAAGTTGGGAGGGCGATGTCTTCACACTTTTTCATGCAGTCTCCGCAAAACTTTGCAGTAGAACCCAGAATTCACAGTTCAGCCTGTTGGGACAAATTCTTTGTGCACAGTCCTCTTGATATCAAAGAAAGTGATGATCATGCTCTTGAGATTGCTTTTCACCTGTCTGGACTTTTGGCCTTGAAGACGTGGGGCTTTTCCACTGGGAGGATTGTCGCTTTGTCTCAGGGTCATAACTGTAAACCCAGCTGTCATCACCAGTGATGACCCTAGACAAGAACGTTTCATCGTCGGGGGCGAGCTGACGAAGTTCAGTGCAGACAATGACATGCTGCTGCTTCTGGTCAGCTGTCAGGATCCTGGGCACTAATTTGGCTGCGACACTGTACATGCCCAATTCTTCCGTCAGAACCTGCTGGCATGTCCATAACCAACTTCCACCTCCTGAGCAATGTCATGAATGGTCTGATGTCGATTCTGACGGATGAGCTCTTGAATTCGTGCAAGTTTCAGGAGTTGTGCAATTTGTGGGTCTCCCTGTGTGTTCGTTGTTGTCAACTGATGTGCGACCGGTCTTGAACCGGGTATGCCATTGAAACACCTGTGTACAACTCAAGCTTTGGTCCCCGAAGCCTTGATGAATCATTTTGAGGGTTTCTGTAGCACTTTTCCCGAGGTTGGCACAAAATTTGATGCACACTCGCTGTTCCTTTCTTGGATCCATCATGAAAATCGCCACGCATCACGTACACGACTCCAAACAAATGTGTGTAAAAACTGCCCACGTCATCCTACTTACGTGAAACTTGGCACGCTGACTCGCTAAACATGGTAGTCCTACCATCTTCCAGTGCTTCACGCTACCACAACTGCTGTATAGATGGCGGCACCAGTACAGAAAATTTTGGATCAACCCATGTATGTACATGATACATACACCATGATGTAGTACAGAATTCAAAACAATATTTGTTATTTGATGTTTCATGTTTTAAAAATTTTTTGAAAGTTGAAAGTTCAGAATAATATTTCTGGTGAAGCGAGCCCTCAAAGCTATCAAGTTATATTGAACTTTGTGCGTCTGTCTTCCACTTGGGTGGCTGAATGATGAGAACAACACTCCCAGGTGATCATATCATACATTCATATATTCTTGCTTGGGACATCACTACTCTAAGGATACACGTAAATATTTTATGCTCTTACATCCAAATTATCACGGAGACAGAATATAGACTTGGCACAAAATTTTGCACATATTAGTAGGGATGAAGTGTTAAAAGAAATTTATGGAACAAAATTGGCAGACTTCTTAAGAAAGGTTATTTTTAAGTGTTAATTAACTCTTGTACACACACTGGAACAGATTTAAATGACATGAACCCTGACTTAGACTACTGGCTTGGGGCTTTTGTTTTATCTAATTACATGTAAATCCTTAGCTAACCTCCCACTGTTTCTTTGTTACCCTTTTTGCTGTATAACCATATTGATCTCTGGCTCTGCAGAATGTGGCAGCACAAAGAATAAAACTCCTGGAAAATGAAAGAAACGATTTTGAAATGGCACAAGAATTGGCTCTAGCAAGACTAAAAACCAGGAACAAGGAACTAACTCTCAGCTTGGAGGTAAGTTGACTTAGAGTACTCATTCACAGATCTGGTCACATTTGGATTCCAGCTAGGGCCTATCCTAGACTATGAGGTGCAGAATGGGTATGTAAGGTAAATGTACATACTAGGAGCACATTGTGCCTTAACCTGAACATTTGTTAAATTGACATTGTGCTAACTTGTGTGCGACAATAGAAGCACCAAAAATTTGACACTTCACGTTAATTTCCATATTTTAACCTTGCTGATAACAGATAATAGTGAAATTGTTCTGTCCTCAATTTTAATCTAATGGAATCATTGTTCATTCAGTGGTGCTTCAAGGTAGACACAATATTTTTCTGAGATACCATCATCTTTGGTATCTTCCTACCTTATACTACTTTCTTGTGATTATGTATACACATTCTCAAAGTAAGCAGAGTGGTATATTTTGTAGAAATATCTCTGTACCTTGAAAGAAGAACAAGCATTGTCTAGTGTTATTTAAATGAGATGCTGTTGAGTTTGTTCTGAGTACAGATTTTCTTGACTTAACACACCACTAATGAAAATTCTTTTGATTTTAGCCATAAGCTTAATATTAATCCCTTTGGACCTTATGACTTATGAACTTCTATGTAGTTTATATAGGTATTTACATATGTGCATTGGCTATGAAATTAGCTCACATTATAAACAACTGGAAGTTTGTTTAAGTCATGATTTTTGCAACTTCAAAAAATTAAAAACAATAGAAGTCCAGTGTAGAAAGCATAGTATATAGTAAGAAGTTCATTTTAACAAGTATTTCTAATTCAACATCAATTTAATTAGATTAAGCACAGCAGTGTTCCTCAGTTTTGTCTGCTGCTATAAGTACTTCTTCAGAATTTCACTAACAAGTGCTTGTCTCTCACTGAATTTGTCCACACGTTTGACAACATGGTTTAGTTGTTTATTTCTAATTTTCATGGGTCAAGTGATCACTACTGGCAACACTTTTATCTAATTAGGAAAACCATTCTCCCCATCTCTCTCATTACAGCGTGGGAGGGTGACCATGTTCCAAGTATGTGGCTGATGAATTCACAGAAATCCAAACCTAGAAGACTGCTCCTATCTGATGTATTCCATGTAAATTCAAAAACACTTTTCTGCTCTTTGCACAGTCTTCAGTTAATTGAATTATGTATACAGGTAAAGCAGTCAATAAGCTGCTTGGCTTTGTGTATAGCAATTTGTTCGCATGGTGTTACTTGTTGCAAATGAGTAAATATCAGGTGTTTTGGATGTCAGGATTTTCACAAAAAAAAGGTCAGAATTGGGGCCTTGCTGAATCCTACTTCTTACAGTTGCTAATCAATTGCACCAACAGAGACAGGGTGTGGTGCACATTATCAAGTGTCTGAATATTTAGTTCTGTATTTATTCAGGGATCATGAATTGCTTAAATTTCACAAGCATACTAACAATTTCAAATTCTTTTTGTCATTCTCAAAGACAGTCCTGTTGAACCAGTCCAGTTTTTCTTTGAGGAAGTATATAATGAACACCAGTTTTCACCACACCTAGACCCTGGTTACTATTTACTGTGGTGTTGTTTGAAGGGTAGGTTGTTGGAAAGAAATCCATACACAATTGAGGAGTTGAACTTTGCCCTTGCACCAGAAATAGCATGAATTTCTACACCCATTTATGCAAAGTTTCTGAGCATTGAGAACCCTACACTCATGTAAGAAGTGGTTATTGAGTTATGTGAAAGCTTCATGCCAAAGAAGTTACATTAGGCCACACATATAAAAGAATGATTTTGTTGGTATAACACAGAAAGAGCAAAACATGTTTTTGAACATTTTTCGATAATATAATGAATTTATTCATATTTAATTCTTTTGGTTGTATCACAAATCCATGCCATTATAATACTTGTGTTAAAAATTCAGTTGGTGCCTCAATTTTAATGTCTCCTAAATATCTGGAGAATAATTTATTTATCTTGCTGCCAAGTCACTAATGCGTGTGATTTATCTGAATTTGCAATTAATGTCATAAATTTATAATGTTCAAATGTATTTCAGGATGCTCAGATGAAACTAAAAGAACTGACACAAAATGCTGAGGATCTGACCAGAACAAGTGCAAGAAATTATGACCTCAACAACTTACAAGATGAACTCAGAATTCTAAGAGAAGAAAATGTTAGTTACATCCAAGAAGTGAAGCAAAAGAATGAATACCTTGAACAGCTGAAACAAGAAAATGATAAACTGAAAGAGAATGCCTTAACTATGTGTTTGAAGAACATGAAAGAAGAACTGATTTCACTGCAGAAAAGCAATGTCTTGTTTATTGAACAGTTGAAAGTAAAGGATGAAAGTCTTGAGATGCACACAAAACAGATTCAAGAACTAAGTTCTGAGAAAGAACAATGTTTGAAATACATTGAGAAATGTCAAAAACTGATTAAACAACAAAATGAAAAATTAACAAATATGTACACATGCACAACAAAGGAAGAAAAGAACTCAATGAAAGAAGAACATTTTGTGTGCATTACAGAAGGAAGGGAAGAGGATAAGTTAATAGAAACATCAAAACAGAATGCTGAAAATCTCTGTGCTCTGCGAGAACTTAATGTGAAATATAATGAGCAGTTGCAAGAGAAGGAAAATTGCCGCGAAAACGTGCAACAACATTGTGAAGAAGTAAAGGAAGGTGGCTCAAAATCACAAGAGCTCAATAGTGTGTATGATGAACTGAAAGCTTTGTCAGAAATATATTTGATGTACACTGAAAAATTGAAGGAAAAGAAGGAATATCTTGAAAGACTGAAACAGACTGAAGAAGCTGATTTGACATTTACTGAGAAGCTGCAGGAGAAGGACATATATCTTGAACAACTGAAGGAACAAATTGAAGATCTAAAAGAAAGGGCACTGAGCACCCAGGAGCTCTGTAAGGAAAGAGATGTAAATGCTGCAACTGAAAATAATCTGATGTGCACTGTACTGAAAGCAAAGAATGTAACTGCGCAGAAGGAAAATAATTCCTTAGAGGAACAAAATTCTTTGTACAGGGAACAACTGAGGCAAAGGGATAATTACCTTGAAACCATGAAAGAACAGACTGAAGAACTGAATGGTGAAAGACAAGCAAGTGTGACAAATATTGGTGAACTAAAAGCTCATAATATCAGCCTGCAGAAAGAAATTAATGTCCTGCAAGAAAATAATTCTGTGCTCATGAGACAGTTGAAGGAAAAGGATAATTGTCTTGAAACACTGAAACAACAACTTAAAGACCTGGATTGTCAAAGGGAAGAAAACTTGACATACATTGATGAACTGAAAGCAAATATTGTCAGCCTGAAGAAGGAAATTCATTCTCTAGAGGAAAATTATTCTAGGTACAGTGAAGAGGTGAAAGGAAAGGATAATTATCTCCAACAGTTAAAAACACACGTTGAAGACATGAATTCTGGAAGAGACACAAATTTGAAATACATTGATGAGCTGGAAACTAATAATGTCAGCCTGCAAATGCAGATTCACTCCCTAAGAGAAAAGATTTCTGTGT
>Ga0209755_10004192_pt1 | contig 17267 bp, 15 predicted proteins | sample TergutCo191P1_FD_187301 | JGI IMG/M metagenome (GOLD analysis project Ga0209755, IMG submission 187301) | Cornitermes sp. P1 segment gut microbial communities from Petit-Saut dam, French Guiana - Co191P1 (SPAdes) (version 2) | ecosystem: Host-associated > Arthropoda: Insects > Digestive system...
ACCCTGACAAAAACAGGCTTGGGAAAAACGCCCGTGATACAGAAAAAGACATGGTAGGCGACGCTCTTGATGACATGATGGACGCGATAACCAACAGCAAACAATTTATTCATGTGGTTCAAGGTGATACAGGCTCAAAAATGATGCTTGTAATCGAACCTTTCGAACTGGGAAAAACAGGAACGGCATGGTCTGCCGTTTCTATTATACCGTTAAGCACTGTAATGGCTTCTGTAAACCGCATGACAATGGTTTTAATAATACTCAGCGTTGTTATTCTTGGCATTATAACGGTTATTATTTTAGTTATAGCGCAATCAATTACGGCTCCTCTTAAAACAATGGAAGGAGTATTTGAATTCATCGGTAAAGGCGACTTTACTCATACTCTTGAAGCAAAGACCAATGATGAAATCGGTAATATATCCAGAGCGCTTAACGTAACCCTAGACAATATTAAAGGTCTTATCGGAACAATCAAAACTGAATCTGCGGAATTGTCGGAAATCGGCACGGAACTTTCCTCTAACATGAACGAGACTGCCGCCGCGGTTAACGAGATTAACGCAAACATTCAGAGCATCAAGGGACGCGCAATTAACCAGAGCGCCAGCGTTTCAGAAACAAACGCTACGATGGAACAGATAACAGTCAACATTACCAAGCTGAACGAGCAGGTTGAAAAACAGACAACCGCGGTTGCACAATCATCGTCCGCTATTGAACAGATGCTCGCAAATATTCAGTCTGTAACCCAGACGCTTATCAAGAACATGGAAAATGTGAACCAGCTTGAATCCGCATCTGAAGTAGGACGCACAGGCTTACAGGATGTAGCGCAGGACATTCAGGAAATTGCCCGCGAATCTGAAGGTCTTTTGGAAATCAACTCGGTTATGGAAAACATCGCGAGCCAGACCAACCTGCTCTCGATGAACGCCGCTATCGAAGCCGCCCACGCAGGCGAAGCCGGAAAGGGTTTCGCGGTTGTCGCCGACGAAATCAGAAAGCTCGCGGAAAGCTCCTCCGAGCAGTCAAAGACAATCAGCACGGTATTAAAGAAAATCAAAGAGTCCATCGACAAGATCACCCAATCAACAGAAAGTGTTCTTGAAAAATTTGAAACGATCGACAAGCACATTAAGACGGTATCGGATCAGGAAGAAAACATCCGCAACGCGATGGAAGAACAGGGACAGGGAAGCAAGCAGATTCTTGAAGCCATCGGAAACCTGAACGGCATTACCCGTGACGTAAAGCATGGCTCAGGCGAAATGCGCAACGGCTCTAGGGAAGTAATTACAGAAGGCAAAAACCTCGAAATTATCACTCAGGAGATTACGGGCGGCATGAACGAAATGGCAACCGGCGCCGATCAAATCAATATCGCTGTTCACCGTGTTAATGAATTGACAGTTACGAATAAGGAAAAGATTGGGCTGTTGATGACAGAGGTTGTGAAGTTCAAGGTTGAGTAAGCGCCATTAAAACAGCGCTTACTCACGCGATATGTGCAATTTGTATTGTAATATTAAAACAATACGCAATAACGTTCGGATAAAGATTAATTTTAATTACGGCACTATCGCGCCCTTAATCTCCGACCACTGCCCAAGTATTCCCCTTTCGTTTTGCCATGCGGCGGCAACATAGACTGCTCCCTGCCTGCGCTATTCCAGTAACTCCGCAGGGCTTGCAGCCTATGCTACTAATTTTGCAGAGTTGATAACTGAAACTTCGGAGCCTGCGGATAGCGCGAATTTGTCAACCAGTTTTTCGAGTTGTTCGGCGATTGTTCCGCTGTACCAGACATTGCCGCATTCTGTGCAGACTTGTGCGGGAACATGCCGGACTACAATTACACTTTGCTCAATATCTTCAGTGTAGGTTACTTTCTTTTCTTCCATTTCCGCTTTGCAGATTCCGCATTTCATGGTTTATTATATCACAGGATATATTTAATGTGGTAGATGTTGATGGGATGTACCTTTACGGCACTATAGCGCTCTTAATCTCCGACCACTGACCAAGTATTCCTCTTTCGTTTTGCCATGCGGCGGCTACATAAACCGTTTTTCCTCTTTGAGATTCTTCAAAATGCAGAGCAAAAGGCGTTCTGCTTGCCATTGTGTGATGATTTAATACATCGGGGCTTTCAGGGTGAATTTAGCAGAGAATAGAATTTGAAATAGCAGCGAATAGATGGGTTTTATAAGAATTTATCGGTTTTTATCGGCATTGTAAATGTAAAGGACTTACACAATGTGTAATAAAAAGCGCCACAAAATTTTGCATAAATTATTTAAAAAAGACCTGTTTAATCGCCAATTATCAACCAATCATCAGGGTTAAATATTGTTAAAATATTAATTTAAAAGACAACATTTTATAGGATTTTTTAGGCTTGATTTTCCAAATAAAAAACAAGCCGTTCAAGAGATTTCGCTATTTTTGTAAGTGATTCTTCGGTGGTTGGTGGCTTTCTACCTCTTTTAGTACCTGTTATTTTTTCATTGTTTTTTATGAAGCGATTAAGCGCGGATTTTGTTATCAATTTCTTACCAGCTTCTTTATTAATTAATGCTACAATTTCTAACCGAGTAATTGCTGGGTTTTTTAACATTTTTACAATTTTATCATAAAATATTTTTGGTAACTTATTTACTGTAGATATTTGTCCCATAAAAATCTCCTTTATAAAAATTTAAGTTGTATTTTTTTAAAAAGGTATGTAAGCAAAATTAATGTAAAAAAATCATTGCACATAGTGAAATATTCATTTCATTTTTAACCCTAGTATTTAAATCTGAAATTGTCACCATGTAATAATTTCAGAATATAAAAAAAGAGACGCTTTCGCGCCTCTTTTAATAAAAACAAATTCTCAAGGTTTATCAGTCGGTAACGCTAACCCCTCCCTGTTACGGACTGATCGCATGGGCTGTTCTTTTACTTATCGGGTTCATGTTTTTATTGCTTCCAATTCAGTAATACAATCGTCAATGATATAAAAAAGACCAGGGATCGTTTTTATTCGAAAATCGGTTTTTTCATTAGCGTATTCATATAATTGAAAGATATCGGTTAAGGCTGAAAGTTTGCATGTAACCTTTTCAGTTACGTCATCATAATCATTTATATTATTTATAACCCCATTTGACCCAACAATTATAACCAGATTTGAAATATTAATAATGGACTTAACGTAAGATTAAACGCGTATTATTCTGTATAAACCCTGCCCCCATTTTCCCAGACAACGCCGCCGAGTTCGTCCGCCTGTTTTCCCGGGTAGAGAAGATAATAGTTTTCTTTGGTTTATTCGCAGGTACGCGCTTTTAAGTTATTTCGGATAGAAGGAATCCCGACAACAATTAAATATAGCCAGCCCCATTTGTCTTTTTTTTCAGTAAGAAATAACTGGACGATACAGCCCAGAAGAGTTTGAGGAAGTTCCCATAAAACCTGATACCATTTCATTATAGAACTCCACGTAATTTATTAATTTCTGAAAAATATCACTAATGCCTCATTAGAACTGTTCATACTTGAAAAAGTTATACTGGAACCATTAAACACGCTAACACTAGATACATCAGCGCGAAATAACACATAGCTACCCGCGAAGGCAGTACGGAAATTTATCGTTATTGAGGTATTAACTGAGCTGGCTGTTAGCAAAGTAATTGCTAATATCTTTGCGCTTTCGTATCCTAATGGTATGGTGAATGTAGTATTATATGCATCTGTCTTTGCTGTATAAATATTGCCCATCAGGTGCTTAATATTATTGGCAAATATCTGCGCTAGGGCAGTTAAACCTCTTGCCGCGGGTGTTGCTTGAACGTCCGAAGCTGACGGCGCTGCTATAGTAACCTGTAAATCATTTTCTTTAAAAACAGGACAATTGTTAATACTCTGCGCTGCCGCGCTCGATAAACCGGCAGCCGCTTGAGTCAAATAAAAATTGCAGTTTTTTGCCGTAAATGACGCGCCTTGAAAAACAACACCGCTATAAGCACACGAAACGTGCGGGATATTTTCAAGAGTAATAGTGCCGCTGCTTGTCAGACTGATATAGCTAGCCAATTCCAACCTGTTTATGTTTGACAAAGTTAACGCCGTATATGCGTTGCTCATATACTCTCTTAAATATACGCTGTTAAAATTGGTAAAATTCAGGGTCTTTACGGATGACGCGGCGGTCAGTCTTACATAACTTATATCAAGATCGCACCCGGCGTGACCTTTTATGTCTGAATTGCCTGACCGCGTAATGATGCGAACGGTTGTTGACGTCAGGGATTCATTTCTTATGGTTAATTTTTTTACACCTTCGGGTACTGTCAAATTAAAATCTACTGTAATGTTCGCCGAAAGCATTATCATTATTTCAGCGTTTTGGTATAACGTCAGATTTTCGTTGATTGTGTTTATCACGGCTGCCCATGCTGCCGCGTCTGATACATTATAAGTTATTAAACCTGTTAAAAAACTTCCTTCCAAAACGTCGCTGGCGCTGGGACGCTGGTTTTGCGCGAGTATTCCGTCTGACCCGAGAGTCGCTACGCCGTTTACTTTTCCTTTTTCGGTTTTGTCGATCTTGCTGTCAAACAGCTCGTTAATCGCGCCGATGATGTTTTTGGCTGCGGTTTTCAATGTGTTTATATGAGCGCCGAACCATGCGAATATGCCGCCGGAAGTAATAAGACCCGCGCTGTTTTCTGTCGGTATCGTTTCAGGGTTGGCGAGCTTTTCAACTAATGCCGCGGTTATGTTGCTGTTTAGCGCCGCTGTCTGCGCTGCCGTAAAAGGCGTATCGTTAATTTTATATTGAGGCGACCACAAGCCATCGCTGAAAAGAGCGCGCCACACGGAATTGACGGAACCCAGTACCGGATCATGGTTTATAAAAACCGCGTAATCGTTTTGCGTCGGCTGCTTTGGCGTGCCGCCCGAATACCAGGGACCGGCTCTTAAAGCCTCCAGACTTGCCCATTGAAAATCGCCAAGTGAATCGGGCGTTAAAAACCATGCCGCGACATTTGAGACTGTAGAGTTTACAAAGTTCTTGTCTGCAAGCAGATTTTCTATATTCGCCTGATTTGGGATCAGTCCCATTATATGATCGGCTATTATCTGTAACGCTTCATCGCCCAGCCGCCGGGCTGCGGTTTCCGCGTTCAGAGACTGTTCTTGAGCCGCGAGCGTCTCGTGCGCGTTTTCAATACCGTCTTCGATATTGTTCATATTCTGAACAGAGAACGGCGTTCCCGGTTCTGTCACGGAAGACGGCTCGTTATGCAGGATCACAGACCTTGCCGTTTCATCTTCCTTGCGGTGCCTGTTTAAGTTTGAGCCTTTCCGGGCTTTCCAAATTGTTTTATTATATGCCATGCCTATAGTGTATCAGGCGTATTTCAAAGTTGCCCTAAATGGGATAAAGGCATATAATTAAATTTAAAGGAGAAAAGCTGATGAAAAAATCCCCTTTATCCCATTTAGGGTTTGCTTTTTTTATTTTTGTTACAATGTGTTTTATGAATTGCGAACAAACAGAAACACAACCTGAAGAAAAAATTCCTGAAAATGTATTTGTCGGGAAGGCATGGGAGTGGAGTACCAATGATATAAATGATTTTATTCAGATTAAAATATCTTTTTATGAGACATCATTTTCTGTTTATCACAAAATAGAAAGAGTAAATTATGAAGAAACTTTTACAGGGACATATTCATTATTTTATGAAGAATTAATCGAGCCTCCTCTTGATCCGTATTATGAGGAAAGAATCAGATTCATTTCCGAAGAACCGACATTAAACGGCACTGCGAGATATGATTTTCCTCCGAATGGTATTGTTCATTTTAGTACCAAATCAGGAAATCTAACCTATGGAAACAAATCAGGTACTGCTATTTTTAATCAAGATTTAACTCCAGTATCAGATTAAGTTACAATTCTAAGATACCCAGCTTTGTCTCTATATACGGAATCTTTGAGCAGTCCCTCGGCGCCAGATCTTAGATCATTCAACCTGAAGGCAGGACCTCTTTTCCCGCCATCGATTGTAAGCGTACCTTGAAGGTAGCCTTCATCGCGACCGTCTATCCAAGAAATTTCTACAGTACTGCCGACACAGTGAATCTCTGCGTAAACTTGCCAATACTGTGAATTACCGGAGACTCCTATTCTATCTCTAAACTTAATTCCAAATACAGATTTAGTTTGTCCTCCTGCGACCCAGCTTCCTGATATGGGGAAAACAGCTGTTGGGAAAGTATTGCCAGCGACACCGCCCAAAAAATGAATAAGAAGCTCTCTTACTGTGCTGTAATAACCAAACGTAACCTGCGGAACATCCTCGCCAACCGGCGTACTGCTTGATTGCATTAAACCGGATATAATATCACCATTAAAAAAAGCGTTTCCTCTAGCAGTAAATTTATTAAACTCGGCATTACCAGTATCGCCATCGATTTTAAACCCTGACTTTCCCTCGCTATAATTCGAGCTCATTATCGCTCCGCCGTTCTGCAGTTTGATTAAACTGCTTTGAAGCTCGCCAATAAAAGCGTCTTGCGCCCAAAGTTTTCTTGTAAATACCGCGGCGAACCATTCTACGTTTTTTCCCAGTAATTCAAGACCGTCGTTTAAAGTCTGCATATACAGGTCTGAAAAATTATCAGTAGAGCGGTATTCCCATGCCGCTCCTGTCCATTGAAAAACGCTGCCGGCAGGTTTGTTATTAATTACTGGAATAGCGAGAACAAAATCGCCTTGCCGCGCCTGTATCGAGCCTTGTCCGTATAAAGGACCTCTTGTAATTGTTACAGTAGCGTTGTTTAGCGTTAACGCGCTTACGGCGCCCATGTATCTGGGAGCGGAAATGTTCGCGGTTCTCGATACCGTTAACGTTAATGTATATTGTCCGCCCCTGTATGCCGCGCGTACAGTAAAATTATTAACATTGTTTTGAACGGCAGCTTTACTGATATTTATAAGCCCGTTTGAATTTATCAATATCCCGTTTGGATTTCCGTCTATGGAAAAACTGACATCCGTTAAAACGGAATTCCACATGTTTAATCTTGCCTGGCTTATAACAGGCAGAATGTCGTTACCGTTTACATCGGTGTTAAGGGTGATATTCCGAGGATCCAGGCTAAGCCAAATTGGCGTAACGTCCTCAACTCCGCGCTGCGCTTTGATTCTTACGGGCGCGCCCCACGCGCCGCTCTCGATTGACTGTGCAATTTTTGTCGACTGCCATAAAGATCGGAATGTCTGATTTAAATACCAGCCGCCGTCTTGCCCGTCGCCCGCGGGGCGTGAAGGCTCTTCTTCGCTGTCGTGATAAACGGCGAAACTTGTCCAGCCGTCAGGGTTTACAGTCCCGGGATCAACGGCGCCCGATACCGGGGTAATCCTGTTCACAAAATCGGGAAGAATAAAATTCGGTTTATCAACATCAAATATTTCCGGGCTGTATTCAACGCAGGTTAAAACCGCGGTAAAGTTCTGCCCTGGCTGTATGTCGGTTATAATCAAATCCAGCGCCTCATAGCCGCGAACGCCGAAAGCGTAAACGCTGCCGGCTTTTAAATAATGGAGAATCTCGGCGCTCGATATTGGTTCCGTAAAATAAATTACATTTACAGGCTCGTAATAAACATTGTTTTTTTCATCAACAGCGTACATTTCGCCGACAAACGGATCAAACAATTCTCCTTCTTCTCCGGGATAATACGTCATCGATTTTTCCCGGCGTATTCCGGGATTTAATACGGCGTCTTTTAAAATTATGGAACCGTCGGACAATCTTATGCGGACGCAGTACTGTTTGTCGTCTGTCATAACAACGGGCTCGTCCGTATCGATGCCGACGCAAACACCGTCCGCCCAAATTGTTCCCTTAATTCTGCCCTGAACGGATCCTGTAAGAGCGACATCTCCGGCGTATTGAATCCAGTCGCCTTTGTTTATGACAAGATATTCGATATCAGCCTCAATCGTGTGAACGAAAGGACGGTTCTTTATGCATGCGTAGTTGTACATTCCAAGACGCCGCGCCTGAATGGAATTCGTAACTCCCCACAGACCGCACTTCTGGATTGTTTTCGGCTCATCTATTTTGTTGCCGTTTTTCGTGTTATAGACAAGGGTGTCGTTTTGCGCGAACCCTGAATCTTCATCGATGAACTGCATTGCTATCGCTTCGGGAACATCGGCGTTAAACATGGATATGCTGTAACTGATCGAGTTTTTCGGCGTGAATAATTGCATGTGCGCAGGACGTTCAATATCCTGAACAACGGATATCTTCGAATCAATTCTTAAAATATCCGCGCGTGACGTGCTGCCGATCATTCTGATAAGTTCTGCGATGGTGACGGATTCCGACAGGTACGCGTTACAGGTATAGTCATGCTCTTCGCACCACGCGTAAAACGTTTCGACAGATTGCCAGTCGATATCGTCATTGTCCACAACCTGCTGCGCGGCTCTTCCCTGTAACGCGTAAAGCAGGGCGGATGCCGGGTTACGCGTCTTTTCTACGGTCATCCAGTGAAGAGGACCGGAACCTGTCTGCGTGTGTACCGGGAAAACGGAAGTCGCGACATAATTAAAACTGTCGAGCATATTGTTTAATTTAGCGGTAGCCATTACGCGAAGAGCGATAATGGTTAAATCTTTCTGCCGCTTCCCTCGGATCGGGCGAACGGGATTTCCCTCTTTATCTTTTGTTTTATAGGAACGCACGGAACCGGCATAAACCTGATCGATTATTTTCGAGTCTGAACTGTCAAGAGAAACGCGTTCTATTTTTACTTTATATTCCGCGGGCGTAAGATTTTCTACCGTAAGCTGCTTTCTCTTTGTTTTCAACTCCGCGCCGTAAAAAATAATGTCTCCCATCTCTATATAATCGGGATCATTAGGACCTATGTACGACACCTTGACATGCACACCGGCATCGACAAGATTTCCCTCGTCGTCGTATTTTCCGATACCGTTATGCATAAAGACGTCTACGTTTATCTTGTCCGTATTATCGGGCGTGGTGCGGATAATTTCGCCCGATATTTTTCCGCCGTCGCCGTCGTCAACTTCCTTTTGAAGAGGCGCGTTAATAGCGTCCTCGTGCACGCAGTAAGGATAAATTTCAGACGGGTCTCCGTTCTGTATAATTTCAAGGCTTATTACAGGATCCAGTCCCTGCAAAATCGCGTTGATGTCTTTTGAATGGGACAGATCCACTATGGATGTATCGCCTAACTTTATGCTGTCTAAATCAATTTCACAATCTTTATAACCACCGCAAAAAAGCTGCGTCAAATACTGCGTATTTCCGATGATCTCCGTGTGCGGATTCGCCGCCAAATCAGGATAGATTCGATGACGCCCGAACAATACCGGGATTCTTCCGTGAAGCCTTGCCTGATTTTTACCGCCGCGGATGGAAGGATCGTTATCGGGTTTTTCCCGGTCCTTCAGCGATGGCGTCGGAATATTTACGTTCATCAGAACCGTGCCGCCAAGAGTCATGGAAAGCCCGGAGCCGATAAGCGCCACTCCGATACCCGCAAGAGATCCTGCGCTCGCGATGGAGATTATTGCGCCCAGCCCCATAAGAACCCATCCGCCGATTTTCATGCCTCTTCCGCTTTCCTCTAATGTTCCGTAAGGTACAAATTTAATCACAAGAGTATCGCCGCTTGCCGCGCACTCGCTGAAATCTTTAACTATTTCGCCGTTACGGCAAACACGCGCCTGCGAAAGCGGAAAACCCGTATTCAGGCTGTTTATAATTTCCGCTATAGGTTTTGGATTGGAAGTAATTTTAATTCTGCCGGATCTAAGCGGATGCGGCTGTACAATAATGTTAACTGACACGGTAATACCCCTCTATTCTGCCTCTTAATCCCGGATGAGTTTCCCTCTGGCAGACGCTGCCGGTTTTGGCTCCGGTGTGCAGAATGTATCCTCCGCCGGCAGCAATCCCTACATGACACGGGCTGCCCTGTTCCGTAATTACCGCCAAAGCCTTCTCTTGCGGCTTTGACAATTTTTCCGCCGCCAGCACAGGGCGGTGTTCTGCGAACAGTTTTGCCGTTTCCCGGATGTTTTGGGCGTCCTCATAGTTATTCGACAATTCAGGTAACTCTATATTGTATTCGTTACGCAAAATCAGTCTGACAAGCCCGTAGCAGTCGCAGCCTTCCATCGTTCTGCCGTTGGAAACAAACGGGATGCCAACATATTTTTTTACCCAGTCATACATAATCAAAAAAACAACCCCTCAAAATCATCAGGCGAATAAGTGTCTTTAGGAAACTTACGGTCTATCATGTAAGAATCGTATACGTCGCCTTCGATGGTTTCCTTGCTCGCTCTTACATTTCTTAAACGGTATTTTAAAGGTCCTCGTTCGTACACGTCAGGATTGTCAGCCATGATGACGCAGACGTTTACAAGGATTTCCTTTCCGACCGCTTTTTTTATTTCCTGGAAAATTATCTGATCCGTGTTGTCGATAACCAACCTGCACGGACGCGGCGCGTCTTGTGTCTGCTCCGGTAAAACGACCGTAAAGGCGGCAGCCGTATACTCTTCGCCTCTTGACGTTATGTGCTGGTTGTTATCCACAAACCTTAGTATTGCGCCGCCGCCGGATATTTCGATTGTAAGTAAGTGTAAAAATACTTTTTCAGTTTCAGGCGCGAGAACGGCTTGCGTCGCTTCTTTGGATATCCGGCTCATGACAGTAACCTCCGTTTCATAAACGCTCCAGCGACATCGAGACTTCGCAGAAACCATCAGCGGACGCTTCCTGATAAGGTTCCGTAAAACGAAACTCCGCCGTCTCCAGAGTTTGAGGATCCGTGAAATTAAATCTCAAAACGCCGTCGGCGAGAGTGATCATGTAAAACCTTTCAAGTTCAGCCCGCGCCGATTCATCCAGCAGCATTTTTCCGGAAAAAACTTTTATGGAAGCCGTGTAACGTCGCCGCGTTTTAACAGGCCCTGCGTCCATCGCGGTGCGTACAATGTTCGTATTTCGTTTTGCGGATAAACCATTCATAAGAAGCGTTTTAGGCAAAGTGTCGGGCCATGATATTTCCGCCATGATCAAACTCCTACAGGCCGGCTGCCGAAACGCGTCATGGCGCGATCCGCTTTGCCTGATGATATATGGTTATTAATAATCTGCCCGACTATTACATCGATTTGCTTGTTGCCTTCGCTGTCGGTACTTTCTTCCTGCCTGACCTCTTCGCTTGTATTGTTAATAATGTTAACAGTTACATTCGCGCCGCCGCCTTGCGCAGCGACGCCCAGATCGCCGTTCGCCATCCGCCTAAGCGGCATAATTGACTCCGGTCCCGCTTCGCCCATTACGCCGAGCTTTCCGCCGTGGCGGAAATATGTAGGCGTATTTACGATTTGGTTTGTAAACGATCCGCCGTGCGCGTAAGGGATAATACCATTCGCGTCAAACGCGTTTCCGTGAGCGTTTGCCGTAGCTGAATCCTGTCTCCCTCTCACATAACCGTCAATAACAGCGGATGTTCCTGCGGCCGCTACAAACCCGAGTCCGAGAGCCCACTGTCCTTGCGCGATAAGCTGTAAGCCCGCCTGCAAAAACATATTCGGCAGTTGGTTTAATATTTGCTGCGCCATGTCCGCCATCGCCTGTTTAAAATCATCAACGCCTTCGGAACCCTTTGCGAACAATTCTCCGACAGCGCTAAGCCCTGTAAGAATACTGTCAAAACTTATCATTGCAAGCTGTGCCGCGATGTTTCCAAGAGCTTCTGTAGCTTGTTTTTCTAAATTGGGGAAAATCTCTTTGAGGCCGTCAGCGACTTTTTTCGAAAACATTTCTTCGAAACTTAACGCCGCTTTTTCTGTTGCATCGCTCAGCTCTTTAATATTTTTAATTAACTCTTCTGCTTTTTCAATTTCTATATCTGTTGCTCCTGCGGTTCTCATTGACGCAAGAGCGAGATCGTATTTATCTTTAGTTAAACCTTGAACCTCGTCGCTTAATGTTTGATATTCTTCCTGCAAACTCTTCAATGTGTCTTCGATACTCATTCGGTCTTCAAGTGATTTTGCTTCTTCGCCAAGCTTGCGGTATTCTGCTATAAGTTTATCTATTTCCTCATGATGTTGTTTAAAAGGTCTGTTTATTTGATCAGGGTCTATGGATAAAAGTTCTACAAGAGCGTTTTGAACGTCAGACTGGCGGCTTCTTAATATCGGAGTGATGTCAAACTGTTGGTCTAACGCTTCCGCTATCGTTGTTTGCGCCGTAAGTCCGCGCTCAAAATTCGCGATGTATAATTGCGCAGCTTTAGCTCCGCTGTCGCCGAATAACTCGGGGTCTACTTTCGCAATTTCACCGAACCATTTCTGCCATGTTTTTTTAGTTTCAGTTACTGTAGGCGGTCCTATAGCTACACCTAACGGACGAATTGTTGCGCCGCTGCTTAACTCTGAAATTTCTTGCAGTATCCTGTCTATTTCTGATTGCGCCTGCGGTGATCTGCCATTAATATTTTTTAGAACTTGCAGCATCGCTTCAGAACTTTGAGAAGAAACTGCTTCTATCCATGCGTCATTTCCTGATTGGAGTATTCTTTCTACAGAATCATAACCTCTGGATCGCAGAGTTTCAAAAAAATCTTCAATTTTTCTGCTCTCGGATGTATACCCATTAAGCGCTTCATCTACCCAACTTGAAACAACATTATCGGGATTTACAGGCGTTTCAAGAATATCAATTAATGATCGTACCCTGACCATTGTACTTGCCGCAATTTCATCTGCTTGCCTTGTAACATAAGTCAACCGCTGATTTAATGCCAGCAATCTTGCTGCCGCTTCAGTTGCCGCCGCAAAATTTCCGGTTTCTCTGGCGGCATCGTACATGTCTTTTGTCAGCCCTCTTATTTGTCTGCTGACTTCATCAAATGATGCGTTTTTTATAAGTTCCTGGTTACTGTTACTTATTTTTTTAATTGACGTATCGTAATCTTTTGCAGCCTGATCAAATTTAGACCTTGCATCAGCAAAAGCTGTAACAAATAAGGCGACACCCGCAGCCGCTGCTGCCAGTCCAATAATCGCCGGATTAGCTGCTAACATAGTCATTGCTGAACTAATACTTTTAATTGCTTTTGTGGCTGGACCAGAAATGACTATAATTCCGCCCATACCAAGAACAAACCTTTTAGTACCTTCGTCCATATCTGTAATGCCGTGAAGTATTGAGCTCGCTCCATCAAGTAGATCGGCGGCTATCGGTAAAAGCGTTTCACCGAACGCGGCAAGAGCCTGCTTCGCGTCATCGGCTGCGCTGGAAAACTTTTCAAGCACTGTGCCGGAAAGCTCGTTCATCATTCCGGCGAACTGACCGCCGGGAGATGTCATGGATTTAAAAGCGCGTTCAAGATCGGAAAAACCTATCTTTCCTTCAGCCGCCAGCTTTTTTATGTTTTCCTCTGATGTCCCCATTTCTTTCGCCAACTGTTTAACAATCGGAATGCCTTTCTGCTGTAAACTTACAAGATCGCGCGTTGTAAGATTGCCAACAGCCCGCACATGTTCAAAAGAGCCTGATATTTCACCGAACGAGACACCCGTCCCGGCGGCAATGTTGCCTAACATTTCTATGGTTGACGTGGCGTACTGGGTGTCTTTACCCATGTTCACCATCGCCTTGCCAAGAGAAAATACTTCATCAGTATTCAAGCCCGGAGACGCGCCAAGCTTTCGCCAGTCTTCAAAAACCGATGCCGCTTCCTCGGCGGAGCCGAGCATATTTTTAAGAGAGAGTTTTAATTTTTCGTTTTCCCCGGCGAACTTTACCGCGGCGATTCCTGCACCGCCCAAGACGCCTGAAATGATTAAAGATTTTTTAGATAATGAATCGAGGGCTTCTCCAAGAGACGCGGTTTTCTTTTCGGAATCTTCGACTCCGTCAGAGAGTTTTTTAAAGTTTTCGATTGCGCGGGCTACTTCAGCTTCTACCAGTACCCGCAGTTCGTCCGTTACCTGCATCCCGATCCCTTTCTTTTAAAAGTTCCAGTTCCGTATCAAATAATTCTACAAGCTCGACAAGAGAGGCAGGCTCGCGTATCCAGTCGGGACCGTGCGGCCAGCCGTAGCGTTTTATTTTGCTCCACAAGTTATACGCTTCATAAAAATCAGGGGTGAGGTAATCAAATACTTCACCCCTTTTAATTACATGCTCCCGAAGGATTAATTTTTCATTGGCGTAACAGGGTTTTATTTCCCGTTTATGCCATTCATCCCAGATCAGGTTTAGTCCGATTCTGATATTTTTTTTTGCGTATCAGAAACGACATCCCTGCAAACCTCTGTGCAGATGGCGTCTACAAGAGCGCCCATGCCGTAAAAACTTTCTTTGGCAAGCTCCTTGCCGTTTTTAATCAATCTCGCATTGCCCGGGTTCGAAAAATCTTCCACCTCAAGATTTTTTATTTCCCCGATACAGCGATCAAGGATAGTTTTCACATCAAATTTGTATCTGCTTGACGAAGAATCCTCTTCTTTCTTAGATATAAATTCGACATAAGAAATCGATCCGCGATCCTCTGCGGTTGGGCGGATTATTTCTACCGATATGCGCTCCGCTTCCGGCAATTCAAGATTGCCGGCAATGTCAGGAAAAAAGATATATGATTTACATGCGTTGAATTTCATGGAGCAACCTCTTCGGTTACCGTTCTGTAATAGATGCCGGGGTTGTGCGTGCCGTCAACACGGTAATTAAAATTGAAAGGGCATACGCCTTCAATCGGTTTGTCCGTCTGGAAAGATTCTACGACAATCGGGAAGTATTCAAATGCCTCAACTTCGCCTTCGGCGATTGTTTCGCGCCTTGAAAGCATAAAATGATGCGTTCCCGATTTTGCGGGTTCATAAGTGATGTAAGTGCCGTCGTCTGTTATTACAGCGTTAAACTCGTTGATTAGTTCGCGCTGTTCAACGCTGTCAACGTCAACCTGACCGTTAATTGCGCCGGATCTGTCTTTAAAGACGGAGGAGACAAACGCTCTTACTCCGCTTTCCACATCGGCTTGAGTTGTTACATCAAACACCTGACCTTGTGCACTTGCGCTGACATCAGTTGTAAAGGAAAGTTTTTTTAAGGTCATCGGAATAAGACTGTCGCCTGCTGCCAGGGGCTGATCTTTTCTGGCAAAATAAAAATCGCCGGCTTTAAGAGCGCGACCGCGTGTTTTGGAAGGATCGCTTCCTGGAATTCCGCTGTTCTCGGTTGCGCGAGATCGAATCTTGTACCAGCCGGCTGCTGGAACTTTATTGTCCGTGCCGCCTACCAAAACGGATCCAAATAATACTTTGTAAAGAAATCCGTCCTTACCCGTTACTTTCATAATTTACTCCTTGAGGGTTTCACCCTATAATTTGCGCCGGATAAGCAATCGAAACTTCCCAAAGTTCCACATAACTTACCGGCATAGATTTGCTTTCTTCATCAGGATACTCGAAGCGTCCTGTCTGCCGCCGTGTCCAGAGCGCCTTGAGTTTATATTCTTTATCCGCCGTTACCGTTATCTGCATATTCTTCTCGGCAAGCGGCAACAGTTTGCGTGACGCGATTATGGTATCCGTAAGCCACATGCTATGAGTTCCATCGCTTCTGAATTCCGCGTTAAATGTTATTTTTTCCCATCCCAAATTTCCGGTATCAGGGTTTTGCCTGTCGATCCCGGCAAGCTCAACACCCGCTAAATAAAGATCCACGCGCGGACGATTCGCCGAGACCGTCTGCGGCATTAAAACAGCGTCTATTCCAAGAGCTCTGATTGTTTCCAAAAGTGCGTTAATTATTTTTTCCATGTTAATTTTTCCCTTTAAGCGAATTTGACACGCCTTCCTGAATCAGTTTCATAAGATACTGATTGTCTTTTTCGTCAATGTACAAAAACGGACGCGCCGGGATTTTAACTGATTTTGATATAATAAAGAGCGGAAAATCTTCTTTACCTTGCTTGCCCTCTTTTCCGTTTTTCAACGTCTTACCTTTTTTATACGCAAAAAATAGTCTGCCAACTTTGTAAAAACTATAATTATCAGATCGCATAGCATTAATAAGCGATCGCGGCGTATGCGCCCCGTAAGAGCGCATTAAAGTCCTTGTTTTCGCGCTTGCAGGGATGAATAAAGCTTTTGCATTTTTAGGCGTAATGGTTCTGCCTTCCTGCTGAATACGCGCGTATTTCAAATTAGTGCTGGCATCAGCCCAAAGATCACCGGAGTGAGGAGCGATACTTCTCATAAGATCGCCGTTGTCGCGTAATGTTTGGCTTCCTTGTTTTACTTCTTGTGTGAGCGGCGCGTTCGCAGGTTTTATACCTGAATTGATTTTACCAAGAGCGCTGCTTTGTAAATACATCGCCGCTTTTTTCATTGTAGGTGCGAGTCCGCTTGCGATTCTTTTCGCGTAATCGGGCGGTCTCTTTATTACCTTAACCCCCATAACGTGGAAGCTCCGGCGCAGCAATCGCCCCAGACGCAGGTCCCAAGCCGTCATCGTGTTTTGTCGCGATACTGCCAAAATACGTCTCAATCAGATCCGCCGCGTCCTGTTCATTCGCTTTCGCGCGGCTTTCGTTTCCAATGTAAGAAAATAATTCGTAAATCGCGCGTTTCAATACGATGGTTTTTATAACATCATCTGACTCGTCGTAAGTTTTTCCTGTGGTCGCTACCTTGCCGTATACCCAGATAACAGCTTTATGAATCGCGCGTTCTTTTACTTCATCATCAGCGTAGGACGCTGTGCGAAGATCTTCGGGATTCAATTCTTTTTTTAGGTCAGCTATTGTTATAATTGTTTCAGGTATACCCACTTTCAAACTCCTTAAAAAATACCGCCTGACGTTTGCCAGGCGGTATTCGGTTTACGCTGTCTGGAACTTGCCGAACACGATTCCCTTGCGGTTGATAAGCGGGAAAGGTTTGCTCTTTACATAGAGATCCTCACCACGTTGATCCGTTCGCACTTTGGTGAACGCGTAGAACGGCACAGCCTGATTCATGACGACATCGTCAAGACGCAGGTACGGAAGCTTCTGCCCGGCGTTGGTCGCGCGCGCCATGATTTCCAAAGGCTCAACCATGCGCTTGGTTGTTTTCGCTCCGGTGTTGTCGATATCGATCCATGAATCGTTGTCCATGAGTATCTCGAAACCGGCGATGTTGATTT